>Ga0315298_1001235_pt1 | contig 47961 bp, 44 predicted proteins | sample WHS_1_MG_FD_203077 | JGI IMG/M metagenome (GOLD analysis project Ga0315298, IMG submission 203077) | Extremophilic microbial mat communities from Washburn Hot Springs, YNP, Wyoming, USA - WHS_1_MG | ecosystem: Environmental > Aquatic > Thermal springs > Hot (42-90C) | place: USA: Wyoming...
CAGATTCCTCAATCAAGGTAACATCTGATATCCCGGTAATACCAGAGAGAGCAATGTATCGTAACGGAAGAAGAGAAGGACATGACTCCATCGGAACAACTACTCCGGCAGCTGATTACTACCTTGCCGAAGGAGCCACTGGCTGGGATGTTGGCTTTGAGACATGGGTATTAGTCCAGAACCCCAACAATTCCGCAAATACTGTCTCTTTGACCTTTATGACTCAGAATGGAGAAGTCTCTGGACCATCCTTCACTATGGCTCCTAATTCCAGACAATCCTTGAAACTTAACAATTACCTTCCACCCAACACTGATGTCTCCACCCGAGTCCACGGGAACAGCCCAATCATTGCCGAGCGGGCCATGTACTGGAAAGCATCTGGCGCTGAAATCTGCCACGACTCCATTGGCATGGATGCGCCACATACCACCTTCTATCTACCTGATGGACAGACGGATAGCGGAAGAGAAACCTGGACCTTGGTGCAAAACCCCAACTCAAGCGATATTCAGGTAGAAATCTCCTATCTTACTCCCAATGGATCTGGAAACGTCACCAAGATAGAGACAATCCCCAAAAACTCGAGAAAAACCTTCAATATGCTTCAGCACTCGGGAATCTCCGGTCGCGCTGCCATCATGGTCAAGTCCAAAACCTCTGGCAAAAAGATCATGGTCGAGCGCGCGATGTACTGGAATAACCGCGGTGCTGGTACAGATACAATAGGTGGGTATTCTGATTAAAATATATTAGGAAGTCCGACTTTTCGACTTCCTAAATAAAATATTTCGAATATCCCCAGGCGGCGGGAAAGCGATTTCCCCCATAACTCCTGCTACTCGCGCTTTCCGCCACCATGCGGGGGACCAACAGTGACTAAGAGGATTTTTCCTCCTTTCTTCCTCTTAGTTACTGCCCCCGCTTTTTTCATTCTAAAATAAATCTTAGGAAGTCCGACTTCCTAAAAAATGCAAAATAAAAAATGAAAAGTGTAAAATTACAGTTTAAAATTCAAAGTTTTTAGAATCTTAGTAAACCGTCTCCTTTAGAAAATTAGATCAATTAGCTCAATTAGCTCAATTAGATCAATTAGGTTAATTAGCTCAATTAGATAATTAGGTAATTAGCTTAATTTCTAATTTTTAATTTTCTATTTTTCACTTTACACTTTTCTCACTTTTATATTCATGGGCGAGAAGTATAATTGCTTGCAATCAGATAAGAATTCATCCATAATAGAATTGTTAAAAAAATTCATATGAGCAAGAAAAAGAAGAAAAAGCACAAAAAAAGAAAACTTCGTCGTTTAAAGCAATTACAAGCTTTAGAACAAAGGGCCTTAAAAGAGGAAGCACCAAAAAAGGTTCCCCAAAAACCTTCTCTAGAGGAAGAAAAACCTTCGGTAGAAATTGTTCCAGAAAAGGAAGAAATTTCATCTTCTTCGGTAAATATTTTTAAAAAAGATCTTAAAAGGATCTTTGTAATGATAGGTATATGTTTGCTTCTCTTGATAGGCTGTGGTTTGGTTATTCATTTTAATTTAGTAAATCTTTCTTGGTTTAATAGTCTATTCAATCGATAACCAACTCTTCTAAAGCTTGTTTTAGTTATGCTTAAAAGGATTTTATGGATTGGTTAGATTTCAAAGAAAGAGTTTTTCAAAAGTTAAGCTGGGTTTTTGACTTTAGTAAGTTTGTTATTGGTTTAACAATTATTGTTTTGATTATCCATTTTTTTATAGCTACTATTTTTGTGGTTTCTGGCCAGAGTATGGAACCTAATTTTCATAATGGAGAATATCTTTTAGTTAATCGCCTGGCCGTGAGGAATTTGAAAAGAGGGGATGTAGTGGGCCTTTATTATCCCGGTAATCCCAAAGAAAAATATATTAAAAGAATAATTGGTTTGCCTGGCGAGAAGATCCAAATAAAAAAAAGCAAGATAATTATTTATAATCAAAATCGTCCAGAAGGTTTTATTTTATACGAAGGCCTTTATATCCCTAAAGAAACAATTACTGAACCTAATAAGACTTGGCAGATAGATAAAGATGAATACTTTGTGATTGGGGACAATCGAGAAAATAGTAGCGATTCAAGATTATGGGGACCTTTGCCAAAAAAGTATTTAGTGGGCCGGGCTATTTTAATTCTTTGGCCTTTTAGAAGAATAAACACTATTAGTAGAGTTGATTATTAAATTTAACGAGCAGTAGGTGTACGCATAACAATAAGCGTATAAGCAAGGTCGTAGATTAAAGGCAATAATTCTTTGGTGAACTGAGAAAGATCATAAGATTCGTATCCAACTTCTACCCAAAAGGGCATCTTAAAGGCAGTATCAAGAAATTGCGCGGCCCATTTTTTTTCTACTTTCATGACTATAGCATAAGGCAAATAATGGAAAAACTCTTCTAAATTTTCTTTGGGATATATCGGTTTTTGACAAAGATAATTTTTAAATGATAACCACTCCTTAGCTACTTCTTTTCCTCGGGGAGTATACAAGGAAAGAGAACTGGCTCTTTGGGGAAGAATAAAGGCAGTAAGGATAAAACCAATAGGAATAAAGAAGAGGACCGGATAGGAATAAACAAACGAAAAACAGGCAAAAAATACAATTAAAGAAAAGAAAAATAAACCAATGCTTATTTTAAGATAACTTAAATAAACTTCGTGAGGATTGTCTTTAAAGTAATTTAAAGCACTGATGATTTTATAAATATGCTCCGAAGAAGAGGATACCTTAGCACTACTTAATTTTTCCTTCTCACTCGATTTAAGATCAACAACATTCATAGAGATTTTGGGCAGAGAGTCTTCTGGATTAAATATTTCTTCAATGATGGCTTTCTCTGCTGGTTTGGCCTCCTCGAAAGGCTTGCGTTTAATCAGATAAAGAATTTGCTTTTCTTTAACAATAGTTAAAAAACCACGCTTGGCTAATTCGATAATGGTGGCGGCAAATTCGCGTACATCCAGTTTTTTATTTAATAAGACCCCAATAATGGCGGCAGGGATATCATTAGGTGGTTTATTTAATATTTTTGAGGAAGTAATTTCTCTTTTTTGACGCAAATTCAAAAGGATAATTATAAACCAGACAGTAAGAGGAATTAAAAGGGCTACCAATATTCCGGCTAAGAAGTCGAGCGTAGATAAACGAGATAAAAAGCGGCTTACAAACGAAGGCTTGATTACTCCTTTGGGCAATTGAGCAACAATAGTAAAATTCCCCGCAGGATCGATTTCTGTGGCTTGGTAGGACAATCTATCGTTGCTAACCTTCTTTTCTTTAATCGTCTCGTAACCAAAAGCATATGTTTTTTGTCGGGTTTGATAAGCGACTTCTTCGGGAAGATGGACGTTGATATTAACTTTATCAACCATCGCGCCATTACCAAAGAGAGCAATCCAATGCAATTCATCATACTCGGGGAAGTATTTAAGTTTGTTTTTTACTTTATAATTTATTTCCAAATTTTGGCTATTGCCAGGAATATTTTTAATAATCAGAGATGTTCTGTCAGTTGATTTACTAATTTCAAAATCATTGCGACTTAATTCAGATTCTTCAGTTTTAATTTTAATTTTGGAAACATTAGTAGAAAAGATTGGCCAAACAAAAGGAACCATTGGTGGGGCGAAAAACCTAAACTTTTCTGTATTTTCTAATTCTCCATTCTTTAAAATTTCAATATTAATATCTAATTGATTAATAGATAAGTTTTGTTTCTCATAAAGTTCAGAAGCAGAGGCAGGAAGCGCCCAACCCCAAAAACAAATAATCAAAAAAATTAAAAAGATAATTTTCTTCATTTTAGATTGTTTCTTCTTTAGACCGATATTGGATAGCTTCAGCTATATGGTCGGTTTGAATATTTTCTTCCTTTTCTAAATCGGCAATGGTCCGTGCTAATTTTAAGATACGATGATAAGCGCGAGCCGAAAGATGGAGTTGATCAACAGCCGAACGGAGTAATCCTTGGGACTCTAAAGAAATAGGGCAATACTCTCTAATTTCTTTAACCCCAATTTCGGCATTACAAGTAAACCGGCTATTTTTAAAACGGGCTGTTTGGCGTTCCCGTGCTTCTTGAACCCTTTCTCTTATTTTACTTGACGGTTCTGCTACTTGAGTTTCGGATAATTTTTCATATTTCATTCGCGGTACTTCGATATGGATATCAATACGATCAAGCAGAGGCCCGGAGATTTTCTTTTTGTAGCGCATAATTTGGCCCGGTGAACAAAGGCATTCCCTTTCTGGATCGGTTAAAAATCCACAAGGGCAAGGGTTAGAAGCGGCAATCAGAATAAATTTGGCGGGAAAAGTAAGAGTACCTGAGGCCCGAGAAATAGTCACCAAACCATCTTCTAAAGGTTGTCTTAAAACTTCTAAAACTGAACGGGGAAATTCAGCCAGTTCATCTAAGAATAAAACACCTCGATGGGCAAGACTAATTTCGCCTGGTCTGGGCCATGCTCCGCCACCAACCAGAGCAATATCCGAAGCCGTATGATGCGGATGACGAAAAGGACGTTGGGTTAATACGGGTGTATCCGAAGGCAAAAGTCCGGCTACGCTATAAATCTTGGTAGTTTCCAAGGCTTCTTCTTTAGTCATTCGAGGAAGGATAGAAGGCATGGTGCGTGCTAACAAGGTCTTTCCTGAGCCCGGCGGCCCCATCATTAAGACATTATGACCACCTGCCGCGGCGATTTCTAGGGCCCGTTTTACATGTTCTTGGCCAGCAATATAAGCCATATCATATTCAAAATTTTCTTCAATAAAAAAATCTTCTAATTTAGTCTTACGATAATAAGATATCTCTTTTTCTTTTTTGAAATGCCAAATAATTTCTTTTAGAGATCCAGCAGGGATAATATCGATGTTTTCTATAAATGAAGCTTCGGAAGCATTGATCTTAGGAAGGACCACTTCGGCAAAGTTATTCTGAGCGGCATGCATAACCATGGGGAGGATGCCATTTGTGTGGCGCAAATTGCCATTTAGAGAAAGCTCCCCTAAAAAAAGAATTTTTTGGGGATCGAAATTAATTTGGTTAGAAGCCAAAAGGATACCGATAGCAATAGGTAAGTCATAAGAAGGCCCTTCTTTTTTTAAATCAGCTGGCGCTAGATTAACAATAATTCTACCTTGAGGGAATTTTGCTCCCGAGTTTTTAATGGCTGAACGGACTCTTTCTTTGGCCTCTTCTACTGCTTTATCTGGTAATCCTACAATTAAAAAAGAAGGCAAGCTTTTATAAGAAATATCTACTTCTACTTCTACTTCGGTTGATTCGAGGCCAATGGTGGCAGCTGATTTTACTTTAGCAATAGGCATGTTTTCGAATTAAAAATTAGTTGTTTTAATTATATAAAATTTATTTTTTAATTTCTATAATATTAATATTATATTTTTCAAAATGTTAATTTTAAAAATTGTAATTTGGTGAAAACGGGCAATATTAATTACCTCAGAACAATAAAACCACCGATGATCATTAAGGTAGCAGCGAAAAGACGCCAAAAAAGATGCTTTTCTTTAAAAATTCTGCTACCCAACAAAGTGGCCACAAGGGTATGAAGTCGAAAACTTGGAACCAGAAGGGCTAAAGGAATAATAGTAATAGATTTAAACCAGATAAGTATCTGAATAAGGGTTAAAATAGCAATCGGTAGAATAAATTTTCCACCTGCCTCAAAACCCTTTTTAACATCGGACCAGCCATTATAAAAAACAAAGGTTAAAAATAAATAAAAAAGAGTAGAGTAAAAAAGAATAATTAGAAAATAACTAAAAATAGGAATTTGCGATAAGCACCATTTATCTAATAAATAGGTGATGGCATAAAGGATAATTGCACCAAAAAGAAATTGTTGATATTTCGAGGCAAGGTTAATGAATAAAGTTTTTATTGGTCGGAGGAAATTTTTCCATTGTCCTATCTCTAAGACATAAGCTCCAAAAGTAATTAAGCCGATGCCTAGTCCTTGAAGAGGACTGATGTGTTCTTTAAAGATAATAAAAGCGCCAATAATAGTAAAAACAGTACTAAAGTTAATCATAGGCAGGACTTCTGAAACATCAAGGTGTCTTAATGATTTGGTGAAAAATAAGCTGGCTAAAGAAATTGTTAAGGCAGGGAAAATAGCCCACAGCCAAAAAATGGGTTGGATATTTAAATTAATTTTAACTAAAAATAAAAGAGGCAGCGCTAAGCCAACCAATAAAAAGTGAAGGGCTGTTAAGAATTGCAAAGCATGTTCTCTTTTTAAGGTGAATTTTTCTAAGATAGTAATGGCGGTGGTAACAAGAATAAGTCCAAGAATAAATGCTTGCCAAGGCATAATAAATTTTTATTTATAAATGTAAAGTTTTTTTCTTTCGAGCAATTTTCAAAGCGGCTTGGTGAGCTTTAATTTCTATTTCATCATCGAGTGGTTGAAGATCTATAGGACCATAACGTTGAGAAATAGCCAGACTAATTAGATAATCAGCAAAATGGGGATTCTTAGGTAAAAATGATCCATGTAAATAAGTACCAAAAACATTATTTTGAATCGCTCCTTCTGTTCGATCTTTTCCATTATTTCCATAACCAACTTCGACGAAACCTAAAGGCTTTGCCCTTTTACCTAAAAATGTTTGTCCACTATGATTCTCGAAACCAACCAGGGTATTAAGCTTTAAACTGTAAGTTTTAAGCTGTAAGCTCGATTTAATAATGGCATTGCCAATCATTCTTTGGGGACCAGCTTTGGTATAAACATCAAGAATGCCAATTCCCGGAATTTTATCGCCCTTTTGTGTTTTATAATAATGACCAAACAATTGATAACCACCACAGATGCCTAAAATTACTACACCCTTTTGAGCTGCTTTTTTAATACTTTCTCCTTTTACCTTTTGGAAATCTTTCGCTACTAACCTTTGTTCCTTATCTTGGCCTCCGCCCATAAAGATTAGATCGTATTTTTCAGCATCGAATTTTTCTCCCAGATAAATATTTTTTACTTCCACTTCAATATTTCGCCATTGGCAACGTTTCGCCAAGACAATAACATTGCCACGGTCACCATACATATTCATTAAATCCGGGTAAAGATGAGCAATAGTTATTTTCATCGATTCTCCCAAAAATGATAAAGTTTAGTTATTTGTCTTAAAGCCTTTCTAATATCCAACATAGCCGTATAAGTAGGTAAGATATAAAGCTTGCGGCCTTCTTTAGTTAAAGCTAAAGCTTTCCTAAGAAGATTTTCGTAATTCTTTTCACAGTAAATCCTTTTCGGATCAATACCAGCATATTTTAAACGTAAAGCCATATCTTCGGCTCGTATCCCCGAAACATAAATAAAATTGATATCTTTATTTTCTAATTTTTCAAAATCGACATCCCATATCCAAGAAACATCTGTTCCATCAGCTAAATTATCATTGAGAGCCAGAATAAAATTTTTGGCCCCTCGGTCATTCATTAATGTTTTAATTACCACATTAGCCCCAGTAGGATTTTTAATTAAAAAGATGACAATACTTTTGTCATTTATTTTAACTTCTTCTACCCGACCAAAGGCGGCAGAAAATTTTTCTAAACCTGATTGAATATGGACTGGTTTAATTCCCAAAACAAAACAAAAAGAGGCTGCTGCTAAAGCATTATAGATATTATAAATACCCGGCAACCGTAAAGTGAGGGAAATTTTTTCTTTTGTGGGAAAATTTATTTGGATTTTAGAACTTTGTGCGCCTTTTAATTCTATTTTAGAAGCATAAATTTGTGCATCGGGCGTCTGGTAAGTGCAATGTGGACAATGAAAGAGACCTACATGACTAAAAAAGATGAGTTGGTAATCAATTTTTCCTCCGCAAGAAGGACAATATTTGATATCAGCCGCATGCTCCAGAGATTTTAATCCGCCCATTCGATCTTTAATTCCAAAATAAATCGTTTCATTTTTTACCTTTTCGTTAAGAAAAGCGACAAAAGGATCATTGGCGTTTAAAATAATTTGCGCTTTTTTTGGTAAAAATCTTAAAGCGTTTTTAGCGATTCCCGCAATGGTGTCCAATTCTCCATAACGGTCAAGTTGATCACGAAAGAAATTAGTAATAATAATTGCTTTTGGTTTTAGTTTTTTGATCGCTTCCGGAATAGTAGCTTCGTCTACTTCGAAAATGCCTATTTTTTTATTAATTCTTCCACAAAGAGTACTTTCTGAAATTAGTGTAGAAGCAATTCCCCTAATTAAATTAGAACCAGAATAATTATGAATGAAAGAAACACCTGCTTCTTCTAAAATATTGGCAATCATTTTGGCGGTGGTGGTTTTACCATTTGTTCCAGAAATAATGATATTGCCTTTACGAATTTGACTGGCCAGTTTAGGGACCAAATAAGGATCGATTTTTTCAGCTAAAAGGCCAGGAAGCGTAGTTCCACCACCGCGACCGCTTACTCTACAAAAAAAGGCAACGACTTTACCAATTAAAATAGCTATTTTTAACCTCATATACATTAGTATATCACTATAGAATTTTTTTTTAAGTTCACCTTCTTAAATTCCTATATAGCGGACCAGCATGGTTGGTTTTAACAGGGCAAAGAAAAAGAGACCCGATTGATTTTTAAGCTGGTAGTGCTTTTAGAGCACTGGGTCTCACCAGCTGTTACCGATGTATCTCAGCCTCCGCAGCTGGCCCTTTCTGATTTTAGCATCCCTGGGTAGCTCTCTATAAACTCAGAGATGCTTTTTAGGCCGAGGTATTTGTACTGACCCCTATTAACATAGGGCGGCCTACCTACTGCGGCCGTGTCATAACCTGCTACCCAAACTTCGAAGTCGATATTAGCCCTTTTTAGGGCCTCAATAGCTTTCTTCGACTCCTCGTCGGGTTCGATGACTAAGACGGGCTTCCATGGATCTCCTTCATTGATGCAACCCACTAGACTCACCTCCTTTCACTCTTCCATACTTTTTAAATCATACTTTATTAATTTTAATTTAACAAACTTCTATCTCCAAACGTATAAAAAGTATGGTTATTTCAATCCTTTGGAGATCTATTATATCACTCACAATAAATTCTTTTAAGACCGATTCTTTTAGCCAATATTAATACTTCTTTAAATTCTTGAGAAGTAATTGGTCTGGCTAATTCTGGATAGGAAGGGGCCTTATAATAAGGGCGATATTGATCCATAATATTGATAAATGTATTGGGAGAAATTTTTTGAGCGATAAATTTAAGAATCCTTTCTGACCCCGCAAGGCGGTTAGGTAGAACCAAATGTCTTATTAGTAGTCCTTTTTGGGCTAGACCATTTTTGATAACTAAATCACCCACTTGATTATACATTTCTAAAATCGCTTTTTTGGTTATAGAAAAATAATTGTCTACCGAAGAATACTTTTGGGCAACCTTATTAGAAGAATATTTAAAGTCAGGCATATAGATATCAAAGATTCCTTTTAAGATTTTTAGCGTTTTAATACTTTCGTAGCCTCCGCAATTATAAACCAGCGGTATCTTTAAACCGCCTTTAATAGCAAGAGATAAACTTTTTAAAATTTGGGGAACATAAGGAGTAGGAGTAACAAAGTTGATATTATGGCAACCTTGCTTTTGTAAAGAAAGCATGATTTTAGCTAAATCCTTTTCAGAAATTAGATAGCCCCGACGCAATTGACTAATTTCATAATTCTGGCAATAAACACAAGCCAAATTGCAGGAAGTGAAAAATATTGTGCCCGAGCCCTTATAACCTGTTAAAGGTTTTTCTTCTCCGAAGTGAGGGCCAAAGTTAGAAATTTTTATTTCCTGTCCTATTTGACAAAATCCCCTTTCATTTTTTAGGCGATTTGCCTGGCAATTACGTGGGCAAAGTTTACATTCTTCTAAAAGTTTATAAGCCTTTTTAATCCTTTTCTCTAATTGTTGATAAGAAATATTAAGGTAAGAGGGGAAAAGCATTGGTATTGGCTAAAAATTCATGAAGCAATAAGCAAGGTTAGAGAATAAAAATAAAATAATTTTTATTTCATCCTCTACAGCCTAGTTCTAAACCTAATTCGATAATTCTTTCTATTAATTCTAAAAAATTAATTCTTGCAGCCTGTGCTTCTTTAGGAAAGAGACTATTTTTTGTTAGACCAGGAATAGTGTTTACTTCAGAAATTAAAAATTCTCCATTTTTGGTTAAGAAGGTATCAATACGGCTAAAACCTTGACAATCTAACAATTGGTAAACTTTCAAACAGAGGGTTTGCACTTTTTGGGTTTCTTTCCGAGTAAGAGGAGCAGGAGTAATTTCCTGAGCTAAATGAGGATTATACTTAGCTTCGTAATCAAAAAATTCCTTTTTAGGAACAATTTCTATAGGAGGCAATGCATAAGGATTCTGGTTCCCCAAAATACCTACCTGAATTTCTCGACCAGGGATGAATTTTTCTCCTAAAATAGAAGAGTCTAAAGAGAAAGCTTCTTTTAAGCTTTGGTTAAGTTGGCTTTTCTTTTTAACAATGGAGACGCCTATACTTGAACCTTCTGAACAAGGTTTAATTACTAAAGGTAATTTTATATTTTTCAATAAGGAATTAATTACAAAAGAAGGTCTTTTTAGCCATTCTTCTTTAGAAAATGATAAAAACGGGGGAGTGGGTATATTTTCAGCTTTTAAAATCTTTTTAGTAAAAAATTTATTCATACACAATGCACTAGTTAAACTTCCTGATCCGGTATAAGGAATATTAAAAGATTCTAAAAGGCCTTGTAATTTTCCGTCTTCGCCAAAATGGCCATGAAGGGCAATGAAAACAATATCAATTTTTTGATGATTAATTAGAAAATTATTAGGAGCCAAAGTTAATGATAAAGGTTTTTTAAACCCTTTATCCTGCGCATGCCAATTTTTATTTAGGTCGATCTCTACGAAGAAAGGATTGTATTTTTGTGAGCGAAGGAGGGCATTAAAAACATTTTTGCCGGATTCTAAAGAAACCTTTCTTTCCGACGAAGGACCTCCCGTTAAAACTGCTACATTTTTCTTTTTCATTTTTTTAAAAATTCATTAATTAATTTTTCAGCTTCTTCTTTTTTGCTTACCCAAATAATTCTTTTATCTTTACGAAACCAGGTTAACTGGCGTCGAGCATAAGCATGAGTACGATATTTAATTAATTGGCAGGCTTTTTCTAAAGATATTTTTTTATTCAAAAAAAGGGCAATTTCTTTATAGCCAATTCCCGACATCGCAGGAAGATTGGCATTATAATTTTTTAATAAATTTTTGGTTTCTTCAATTAAACCTTGTTTAATCATTTCGTCTACTCTTTGATCAATTCGTTGGTAAAGTTTTTGACGAGGAAGATTAAGACCAATTTCCAGAATATCGATATCTAACCTTTGTTTTTTTTGTTGTTGCGAAAATGGTTGATGAGTAATAAGAGAAACTTCTAAAGCTCTAATTAGGCGTCTTTTATTTTGAGGGTCAATATTTTTGGCGGTTTCGGGGTCTAATTTTTTCAATTCTTTTAAAAGTTCTTTATTATTCTTTTTTTCTAAAATTTTCCTTAAATTTTTATTCGGAGGGACAGAAGGAATTTTTAACCCATCCACGATTGATTTTATATAAAGACCCGTGCCTCCAATCAAAAAAGGAATAATAGGCCTGCGTCCACGGGCAATGAGTCTTTGATTCTTTTGATAAATTTTTTTAAGAATCCCAAAAACTTCTTTTTGGTAATCCGCTACAGTAAATTCTTGATCAGGCCTAACCACATCAATCATATAATGAGGTATATTGTCAAGCAAAAGACATTTTTGCTTTTTATTTTTTATTTTTTGGTTGTTTAATATCTTACCTGTACCTATATCCATCTCTTTGTAAATTTGTCGAGAATCAGCAGAAATAATTACTCCGTTAAATTTCTTAGCCAAAGAAATAGCCAGCGATGTTTTGCCTGAACCTGTGGGACCGCAAATAACAATCAACTTTTTAAAAATCTCCCCTTTTCTTGGTGAAAAAGATAATTTAGGTGCGCCCATAATTTATTTATTTAAGCATTTTCTTATAAATTTAATACTTTGCTCTATCTCTTTTTTTACCCTCTTCCCAGAAACAAAAGGATGGTAAAGTAGCTCTAAAGTAATTGTTCCTTGATAATGATCGTTTTTTAACTTCTTTAAAAATCTTTCTAAAGGTAAATTGCCTTGATAGGGAGGTAGATGTTCAGCTCCCTTATTTTGATTAGAAAGATGAACGTTTCTGATTCTATCTTTAAATAATCGATAGGCAGAAAAGAGGTTATAATTAGAAAAGCCTATATGAGTTGTATCTAAAGTAAGATAAAGATCATACCCCTCTAATATTTTTTTTAAATCTTCTAAATTACGCGATGTGCCATAATTATCTGATTCAAAATTTTCTAAAGTTATAATAATAGAAGGGTAATTTTTTTTCTTTTCTACAAGATAATTTATCAGATTATGGCCTTCTTTATTAAGATAGCCCTTCATATAAGGCGGATGAATTACTACCAAAGATGAGTTTAAAAAAGAAGCATAATTAAAAGTAATATTTACTCCCCTTTTCAAAGGCCACAAAAAGGGCATCGAAATAATGGGGCAATGAATATTAGTGACTGGCAATTGGTATTTTTCAGATAAATTTTTTATATAAGATTTTCCATGGAAAAAATTTTCTTGATTAATAACTAGTTCTAGCCCATCAAAATTAAACTTTTTTGCCCAAAGAAAACTGTCTTTTATACTGGGCGCGTAGTCAAAACGCCAACCTGTAGATAAATTTATTTTCATAAAATTTCTCCTTTTAATCCCCAGGTTTCAGCGCTAATGATTTTTACTTTAATAAATTTTCCGATTAAGTTTTTTCGACTAGATATGGCTACTTTTTTACAATTTTTCGTTTCTCCATAGAATACATTTTTTTTCTTGGGATCTTTGTTTGTGACTAAAACTTCCATTTCTTTGGCAAGATATTTTTTATTATTCTCTAAAGCAGTTTTTGCTAGAATTTTATTAAGAATTTTTTTACGTCTTTGTTTTTCTTCATAAGGAATGTTGTCATTTAATTTAAAAGCCGTTGTTTGAGGTCGAGGAGAATAACAGGCAATATAAGCCATATCGAATTTTATTTCTTCCATTAACTTTTTGGTGGCTAAGAATTGTTTTTCGTTTTCACCGGGAAAGCCAACAATAATATCCGTAGAAAGATTTAGATCGGGCAGAAGTTGACGTAACCTTTTGATAATTTTTTTATAAGAAGTAATTGTATAATGGCGATTCATCCTTTTTAAAATTGTATTACTGCCCGATTGTACTGGTAAATGGAGATAATGACAAAATTTATCAAGATGCGGTAGAGTTTTTATTAGTCTTTCAGACATATCCTTGGGGTGGTTAGTAATAAAAGAAAACCAAAACTTACCGTAAAGCGCATTGATCATTTTTATTAATTCTGTAAAGTCAACCTTTTTGACTTTTGTAAATTTGTAGAATTTCGCCTTGTTTCGATTTTGGATTTCTGATTTATAACTATTAACGTTCTGCCCCAAAAGTGTAATCTTCTTATAGCCATTTTTGATTAAATTTTTGATTTCTTTAATAATTTCTTGGGCCGGCCGAGAGATTTCTGGACCACGGGTATAAGGGACCACACAATAGGCACAATAATTATTACAACCCGTCATAATAGGCACATAGGCTTCAATTTTCGAACTATATTTCGGTTCGATATGAAAATAATTTTCTAATAAATTTTTGTCCAGTTTTACTTTTCGACCAATTAACTGAGGCAATTTGGCAATTTCTTTAATATCGATGATAAAATCAAAAATTTTAGACATTTCTTCCTTATCTTTATTTAAGAGGCAGCCAGTTAAAATAATTTTTAATTTCGCATTTCGATTTTTTAATTTATTAAAATATTTGTTTTGTCCATATATTCGATCAATAGCCGATTGTCTCACCGAACAAGCATTAACAATGATTAAATCAGCCTCCTCAATTTTTTGAGCAGGCTGGTATTTTATTTTTTCTAAAATACTAGCAATCCTTTCGCTGTCAGATTTGTTCATCTGGCAGCCGTAAGTGATAATATAATATTTCATTGCTACTTTTTCTTTTCTATTTCCTGCTTAACCTTTTCTATAAATTTTTTTAAACTTATTTTCATCAACTCTTTTTTATTACGGACCCGCACCACGATTTGATTTTTATTCTTTAGCTCCTTTTTACCGACCACAATTGTGTAAGGAATCTTTTGTAGTTCTGCTTCTCGAATTTTCTTCCCAACAGATTCATCTTTTTCGTTGACTTCTGATCTTAAATTTTCTTGTAAAAATTGTTGATTTATTTTTTTAGCGTAAGATAAGAATTTATCTGAAACAGGAATAATTTGTATTTGAATAGGCGAAAGCCATAAAGGCAAAGCGCCAGCGTAATGTTCTAAAAGGACGCCGATAAATCTTTCTATCGAACCTAAAAGAGCACGATGAATCATATAAGGTTTTTGTTCTTTGCCTTTTTCATCGACATAAGTCATTTTAAAGCGTTCTGGTAAATTGAAGTCGAATTGAATTGTTGTACATTGCCATTCCCGCTCTAAGGCATCTTTAATTTTAATATCGATTTTAGGACCGTAAAATACTCCTCCGCCCGGATCGGTTTGAAAAACAAGATTAAGCTTTTTTAATACCGATTTTAAAGTATTAGTAGCCTTTTGCCAGTCTCTTTCTTGGCCCGCGTATTTTTCCGGTCGAGTAGAAAGATAGATGGTATAATTTTTAAAACCAAAATTTTTGAGAATACGCAAGCCATGTTTTAAAAGTTTGGTAACTTCTTGTTCTATTTGATCGGGCCGACAAATAATATGGGCATCGTCTTGGGTAAACCCTCTAACACGGGTTAGGCCATGAAGGGTTCCTGATTTTTCGTAACGATATACAGTACCCATTTCGGCCAAATAAAAGGGGAGTTCTTTGTAGCTTCTAATTTTTAAATTGTAAAATTTAACATGGAAGGGGCAGTTCATAGGTTTAAGTAAATATTCTTCTCCTTCGATTTTGATAGGCGAGTACATATTTTCCCGATACAAACTCCAATGTCCAGATGTTTTCCATAAGTTAAGGTGACCGATATGGGGGGTGACCAACCATTGATATCCTTGATTTTCTAATTCTTGGTAAAGATAGTTTTCGATCAATTTTCTCAGTAATGCTCCTCGAGGTAGCCAAATGGGTAATCCAGCACCCACTTCTTGGTCGAAAGTAAAAATTTCTAGTCTTTTACCCCAAAGGCGATGGTCTCTTTTTTCTGCTTCTTCTTTCATTTTTAAATACTGATTTAATTCCTTTTGGTTCGCAAAACAGGTGCCATAAATCCGTTGCAGCATTGGTTTTTTCTCATCGCCTTTCCAATAAGCGCCAGCAATGGACAGAAGTTTAAAGGCACCAATTTGGCCCGTTGATTTCAAATGTGGACCAGCGCAAAGATCCAAAAATTTCCCCTGACGGTAAAAGGTTACTTTTTTATTTTTTCCCGACAAGCCCTTTGGGGTTATCGAGGATCCTCGATCTTTCGATCGGGACATTTCCTTTAATAACTCTACCTTATAAGGTTGGTTGATTTTCTTCATAAATTCTATGGCTTTTTGACGATCCACGGTTTCTTTTTTAAAGGGCAAATTTTCTTTGATAATTTTTTGCATCTTTTTTTCTAAAATTTCTAAATCTTCAGGGATAAGTGTTCGGGGTAAATCGAAATCGTAATAAAAGCCCTCTTCGGTGGCCGGGCCAATCCCTAACTTTGCTTCAGGAAACATTTCTAAAACTGCTTGAGCCAAAATATGAGCGCAAGAATGTCGCATTATTTCTAATTTTTTATCTTTTTTCATAAATTCTCCCATTAACTTTTAATAACTAATTGCCATTTTACCATTTTAAAAATCGATAATCAATTTATTTGGAAATAACTTTCAATAAAAGATTTAGTAATAATCTTCGAAGGAAATTTATAGAAGGCTTATATACTCTTGCTTTTTTGATTTAAGATAGTAAAATTTATCCAGGTAAACTCTATTTATTTCGGAATTTATTCTTCTATGGATTTACCTAAAGCGAAGTTAATTTTAGAAGATGGTTCAAATTTTGAGGGGTTTTCTTTTGGCTTTCCTAAAACGACTTCTGGGGAAGTCGTTTTTAATACAGGAATGGTAGGATATCCAGAAAGTTTGACAGATCCTTCCTACCGAGGGCAAATTCTAGTTTTTACTTATCCTCTAATCGGTAATTACGGTGTACCGGCCAAAAAAAGAGAAAAAGGAATTTTAAAAAATTTCGAGTCGGATAAAATTCATCTTGCTGGATTGGTGGTAGCTGACTATTCTTTCCATTATAGTCATTGCCAAGCAAGACAATCATTAAGTGAATGGTTAGTTAAAGAAAAGATTCCTGCTCTTTTTGGTATCGATACGCGAGCATTGACTAAAAAATTAAGAAGATACGGAGTAATGTTAGGCAAGATTGTTTTTGCAAATGAAGAGATAGAATTTAGGGATCCTAATAAAGAGATGCTGGCCACGGAGGTTTCTGCCAAAAAACCTATAACTTATGGTGGAGGCAAAAAGAAAGTAATCGTGATTGATTTAGGAGTTAAGAATAATATTCTTCGTTCTCTTTTAAAGAGAGGAGTAACAGTAGTTCAGGTACCCTTTGATTATGATTTAGAAAAAGAAAGTTTTGATGGTCTTTTGATTTCCAATGGACCAGGCGATCCTCAAAAATACCAAAGGACTATTTCAAATATTCGAAAAGCTTTTAGAAGCAATAAACCAATTTTTGGTATTTGTTTAGGTAATCAACTTTTAGCTTTAGCGGCTGGAGCGAAAACTTACAAATTAAAATTTGGTCACCGTTCTCAAAATCAACCATGTGTTTTAGTCGACTCAAAGAGATGTTTTATTACTTCTCAAAATCATGGCTACGCAGTGGACGATCAAACACTTCCTGCCCAATGGCAAACCTGGTTTTATAATTTAAATGATCGAACCAATGAAGGTATAAGACATAAAAATAAACCTTGGATATCTGTGCAGTTTCATCCGGAAGCAACATCAGGTCCTACTGATACGGCCTTTTTATTTGATGAATTTATTAAATTACTTTAATAAATAAAGATATGCGTGATAAAAAAATTAAAAAAGTTTTGGTTTTGGGTTCAGGCGGATTAAAAATTGGCCAAGCTGGAGAGTTCGACTATTCTGGAAGCCAAGCTCTTAAAGCTTTAAGGGAAGAAGGAATAAAAACAGTTTTAGTCAATCCAAATATTGCCACCATACAAACCTCGGAGAATATGGCCGACAAAATCTATTTCTTGCCTGTAAATGCTGATTTTGTTACCGGAGTTATTGCTAAAGAAAAGCCTCAGGGTATTATACTTTCTTTTGGCGGACAAGTTGCTTTAAATACTGGTTTAGAATTAGCTCGCCGTGGCGTTTTAACTAAATATAAAGTAGAAGTTTTAGGTACGCCTATTAAAGCCATTCAAGATACTGAAGATCGTGATCGTTTTAATCAGAGATTAAAAGAAATTAATGTAAAAACCGCTTATGGTATTGCGGTTTCTTCATTGGGTGAGGGATTAAAAGCGGTAAAAAAGATTGGTTTGCCTGTAATGCTTCGAGTAGCTTTTGCTTTAGGGGGACAGGGATCAGCAATATGTCGTAGTTTAAAAGAATTTAAACAAAATTTAACCTTAGCCTTAGCTTCTTCGCCTCAGGTATTAATTGAAGAGTATTTAGAAGGTTGGAAGGAAGTAGAATATGAGGTGGTGCGTGATCGCTATGATAATTGTATTACGGTTTGTAATATGGAAAACTTTGATCCGATGGGTATTCATACAGGCGAAAGTATTGTAGTGGCTCCTTCGCAAACATTGAATAATAATGAGTACCATTTTTTACGCGAACAAGCGATTAAAATTGTTCGTCATTTAAAAATTGTTGGTGAGTGTAATATCCAATATGCCTTAAATCCTCGAAATAGCGATTATCGGGTAATTGAAATTAATGCTCGTCTTTCTCGTTCTTCAGCATTAGCTTCCAAAGCTACAGGTTATCCTTTGGCTTTTATCGCGGCTAAATTAGCCTTAGGATACTCTTTAACCGAGATAAAAAATTCTATTACCGAAGTAACTGCAGCTTGTTTTGAGCCGGCCTTGGATTATGTGGTGGTGAAAATTCCTCGTTGGGATCTGACAAAATTTAAAGCAGTAAAGAGAGAAATTGGTACTGAGATGAAAAGTGTTGGCGAGGTGATGGCTATTGGTCGCACTTTCGAAGAAGCATTACAAAAAGCTTTACGAATGCTTAATATCCATGGGGTGGATGGGCTTTTACCTACAGAAATTATTATAGAGGATATTTTAACCGAGATTAAAAACCCCACCGATCGACGTATTTTCGCTCTTGCCCAAGCTTTAAGCAAAAATTATTCTCTTAAAAGATTGTATAAACTTTCATTTATCGATCCTTGGTTTTTGCAAAAAATTAAAAATATAACCGATTTAGAGAAACAATTAAGAAAAAGGGGCATAAATCGAGATTTATTGCTTAAGGCTAAACAATTGGGTTTTTCCGATATACAGATAGCTAAAATTTTACAAAAAACACCAGCCCAAATCAGACGATTAAGAGAAAAATACCAGATTAAGCCGGTGATTAAACAGATCGATACATTAGCTGCTGAGTATCCAGCCAAAACAAATTATTTATATCTTACCTACAATGGGACAGAAAATGATGTTTTGCCTTTAAAAAATTCTGCGTTAATTCTAGGCAGCGGCCCCTATTCGATTGGTTCCTCGGTAGAATTTGATTGGTGTGCAGTTTATGCTACTAAAACATTAAGTAATCAAGGTTTTAAAACGATTATTATCAATTGTAATCCCGAAACGGTTTCTACTGATTATGATTTTTGCGATCGTCTTTATTTTGATGAGTTATCTTTAGAAAGGGTTTTAGATATTTATCAATTTGAAAATTGCGATTTTATTGTTCTTTCTTTTGGTGGACAAATTCCTAATAATTTAGCCTTACCTTTGAATAAATACGGCGTAAAGATTTTAGGCACTTCGCCTCAATCTATTGATCGGGCTGAAGATCGCCAAAAATTTTCTTCCCTTTGTGACGAATTAAAAATTAGTCAACCTATATGGAAGGAGCTTACAAGTATTGAAGAAGCAAAGAAATTTGCTCGTCGAATTGGCTTTCCTGTTTTAGTAAGGCCTTCTTATGTCCTTTCTGGTTCGGCCATGAATGTGGCCTTTAATGAGGAAGCGCTAGAAAAATTTTTAAAGGCGGCTACTTCTGTTTCTCGAGAACATCCTGTTGTAATTTCTAAATTTATTGAAGGGGCGCGGGAGATTGAAATAGATGGGGTAGCAGCGAATGGGGTTTTAATGATCTACGCTATTTGTGAACACATTGAGAATGCCGGGGTCCATTCAGGAGATGCCACTATGGTTCTACCTCCGCAAAAGACCTATTTAGAAACAATTAGAAAAATTAAAATTATTACTAAAAAGATTGTCAAAAAATTAGAAATTACTGGTCCATTTAATATTCAATTTTTAGCCAAAAATAACGAGATTAAAGTAATCGAATGTAATCTTAGAGCTTCAAGAAGTTTTCCTTTTGTTTCCAAAGGAACAAAACATAATTTTGTAGAATTGGCTATCCAGGCCATGTTAGGTCGGGACATTCGTCGGGATTATAATACCTTAGATTTGGATTATGTGGTAATAAAATCGCCCCAATTTTCTTTTGGCCGCCTGCGGGGAGCTGATCCCGTGCTTTCTGTAGAAATGAGTTCTACAGGAGAGGTAGCTTGTTTTGGAAATGATATTTATGAAGCGTTACTTAAAGCGATTTTAGCCACTGGTTATACCTGGCCGCGCAAAAACATCTTTCTAAGTATCGGTAGAGAAGAGGATAAAATTAAATTTTTCCCTTTAGCCAAAAGATTATTTAATAAAGGATATAATATTTGGGCTACCGAGCATACTGCTGATTTTTTAAAAAAACGAGGTGTTCAAGCCAAGAAGCTTTATAAAATCAGCAGTCACCGAAAACCCAACGTGCTTGATTATCTTTGTAAAGAAAAAATCGATTTAGCTATTGTTATCTCTTCGGGCTATAAGAAAAGCGAACTTACTGATGAATACATAATTAGAAGAAGAGCAGTAGATTTTAATATTCCTTTAATCACCAATTTACAGTTAGCCATTGTTTTTACGGAAGCAATCTTAAGAAAGAAACCTCAAGATCTTTTGATTGCTGATTGGGGTGCTTATAGTAATTACAAAATCGAAGTGCCGCGAAAGAACCAATTACAATTAAAATTATGAAAATTAATCCTGAAAAGTTAATTGAAAAATATTATCCAAAATTTCCGGTAGCTTATCACTATTTAGTAGATCATAGTCGCGCTGTTAGCCAAAAAGCCTTAGAGATAGCTACGGCTAACAAAAAATTGAAACCCGATTTAAAATTTATTCAAGAGGCAGCCATGCTTCATGATATTGGTATTTTCCAAGTATATGCCCCGCAAATTGGCTGTTATGGTCAGAAACCTTATATTTGCCATGGTTGGGAAGGGCGAAAAATTTTAGAAAAAGAAGGGTTACCCAAGCATGCCTTGGTTTGCGAAAGACACATAGGAGCAGGAATAAGCAAAGAGGAGGTTGAAAAACAAAACCTTCCTTTGCCCCGCAGGAATATGATTCCTTTATCTTTAGAAGAAAAGATTATTTGTGTGGCGGATAAATTTTATTCTAAACGTGATACAGGTAAAGAATTAAGTATTGACGAAATTATTAAAGAACTTTCTTTTTATGGCAAAGATAAAGTAAAAAGATTTCAAAGTTGGCTTAAGTTATTGGGTTTATTAAAATGTTAAATTTTAATCATTCTATTAAAACTGGTTTTAGTTTTGGTTTAACCTCGGGAATCATTACTACGTTGGGATTAATAATAGGCTTACATGCAGGAACGCATTCGCGTTTAGTGGTAATGGGAGGAATTTTAACTATTGCCACAGCTGATGCTTTTTCTGACGCTTTAGGAATCCATATTTCTGAAGAATCAGAAACCAAACATTCTAATAAAGAAATTTAGCAATCGACCATTACTACCTTTTTGAGCAAGTTTATTTTTGCTTCTAGTTTTATTATTCCTATTTTATTATTTCCTTTATCTACGGCGATTTGGGTTAGTATAATTTATGGATTATTTTTATTGGGCCTTTTTAGTTTTTATTTAGCTCGAGAACAAAAAATAAGCCCCTGGCGAGTAATTTCGGAGCATTTTGTTGTTGCTTTATTAGTAATTGTAATTACTCATTATTTAGGCGACCTAATTTCCAAGTTTTTTAAATAATCTTTTCGAATCATTCTCTACACTGGGCGTTGCACTTTTTTACATAGTTACTCGATTCTTAAAGTGGGTTAGCACGGAGTCAGAGTGCAACGCCCCGTTTATCGCTGTATGTGCCCCGAGCGATAGCAAGAGTGCAGCGTGGTTCGAGCCGAAGGCGAGAAAGTCCACTGTAGTCCACCCAATAATCTTTTGGAGTATTTTGTTTAATTTAATCTGTACATCAAAAAACAAATCTTAGATTGCTAGGATTTCTATCAGTGCCGAACGTATCAATACCATGAAACCACCAGTTGTTTTATTACCTTTCCTTCTACTATTATTTCAATTGGATAGTTTCCAGGATAAAAATTGCCACTACCACTAAAGACCTTTACGGGTTTTCCTGATGGATCTGTTGTAAACCTAGATTCGCGGTAATATGAAGTATCCTTCTCTCCATTGGGTTGTATCCTTGACGTAGTTGACTTTCCACCAATTGCATATCCTGTACTTTGAACCCATACACTAAAATCGCCAGGGGCATTAAAATGAAGAGTCTCGAAATGTTCTGAATTAGGATCTTCTCCAAGAACCAGCCAAGCTCGGAGGTTTGACAATTCTTCTTCTGTATATTTTGATTCAATCGAAAAGTTTTTTGTTGCAATTATAAAGGCTTTCTTACTACCCTTATCAATTTTTACCAGTTGCAATGTGTAATTTCCCGGGATAATTGACTTTTGTTCGGAGTTGAACAGTCCAGCCCCCTCGATTTTAGAGCCCTTTGTCTCAGCATATGGCCATTGATCTAAGGGAATAACAACTGTTCCGTTTCTATCAACTACCCTAAACGCATACACTGTATCCTTTGGCAGCCCTTCCTCTTGTGGATATATGGCTTCGCCACTGGAAAAATTCGTGCGTTGAGTTAGAACCGGCGGGAGGGTGGTAGCAAAGAAAATTTTGACTTTTTCGTCAAGGCCCCAGATGATTTCTACTTCAGACTCATTTACGGTGGGTTGTGGTCCGCTTAAAAAGATAAAATAAAAGGAAACAGCGATACCAAGTATAAAAATTGCCAGCACAGTCAGTATAATATATTTTGACTTCATATTATTAATCTAATCAAATATCTTTATTAATCTTTCTCTAAAAGACGGGCGGAGGTGGATTGCATATAATTGTTATTAGGCGCCCTGAACGAAGTGAAAGCCCGCAGGGCGGCAAAATTGCGAAGCAATTTTGAGTTCAGAATTCGGCGGTAGTGGGAGTACATGTATTTTTAAATTTTCTTTGGGGATTAGCTTAATTTCCATATTAATCCCAAGTACCATCACTCCAAGGAGAAGGGTATAACTCTTTTATTTTGAATTTCTTTATCCTTTTAAACAGAAAATCAAAATTAGTCTGAGTACATTCGAAATAAGCTCCTGCGCATAAAACAGTTGCTTTTCCATCGGAAAATTCATGAATAATTGTGCGACACAGACCACATGGTGTTAAGTTTCCATCTTTGCCGATGGGCCCTAAAAGTAAAATTGATTTTATTCTTGCTTTTTCAGTTTCTCTAAAACACATATTTGCAATAGCAACTCTTTCACAACAAATATGTCCTAATTCAAGTTTGGATATAAAGGGCACACCTTCATAGATTTTTCCAGAATCTGACAACACACACGCATAATAAGTATCGTAAAGACCCTTAGCCCTTCGCTTATTTAGAATTCCAGGGTACTTCTTTTTAGCAAATTTGATTAATTTCTTTTCTTCTGGAGTAAAGGTTGTCATATGTATAATAAATTTTATTTGTTTATTTATTAAGTTTTGTCTTTTGCGTGCACTCTTATGTAGGACGGGCGAGCTGGAGGCTGTCGAATTCTGAATTATGCCTAACTCGTTTTTATACGAATTGAATGTATAACATCGACCTTTTGTTGTATATTATATGAACTTGGTGTGCAATTGCCCGCCGAAGCCCGAGCCCCGAGCGAAGCGAGGAGAGTTTTCTCGGGCGAGCGTTCATTCTTTTTCAATTATTGTACAATACATGTAATTATCAGAATCAATAAACTTCTTAATTCTCCAACCAGTATCTTTGAGAATCTTTTTCATTTCATCTTTTGAAACGAGCAAGTAATCAAACCAATCACCAATATAATTTCTGAATCTTATCCTAATTCGGAGTTGCCCGGACATTCTTCCTCTTTTTTTGTTGAACTTATGATACGCGAAATGCACCGGATCATCAGTTTTGTATGGGTCATTACTTTCAGCAATTATCAAAGCGTTGGGGTTCGTAATTCTATGAAGTTTTTTAAGTAAAGTTTTGGCTTTTTTAAAACTGCCAAATAAACCGAAATTATTGCCAAACATGATAATAGTATCAAAAGTGCTCGGCTTGAATACGTTAATTCGTTCAATAGGCAAAACTCTGGCGTGTTTCACTCCCCGTTTTTTACAAACCTTGATGGCCAAAGGAGAATTATCAATGGCAGTAACATCGAAACCCTGTTTTTGTAAATAAAGTGAAACACGTCCAGCCCCAGCGCCAATATCTAAAACTTTGCCTTTGGCAAACTTGATTGCTTGTTTCTGAATTTTTGGCCAATCTTTAAACTCAGCGAAATAAGCCGCCGGCGCACCTCCAGATAAATCAATAAAACCATCATCTCTTTCAACAATTTCGTATGATTTTTTCTTTTGGAAGAATGCCCATACCTCTTGGCCATAAGCATCTTTTTTGGGTTCCATAGGTTTGATTACGATTAGGATTTATATAAATTTATTGTGTTAAGCAAGCCCGAGAAAAGCACGCTTAGCATATGCAATTTAACGAAGTCACCGAAGGTAATTTGGGGAAATTCGCAGGATTTTCCGCTTAATCGCTACAATTTCTTACAAATTATCATAAAATGTTCGCTAATTCCAACTATACTTGGATGGGTGCAAGTTTTTAAATGTGTCTCCCATAAGATTTTATTATATTTCTTGAGTCTATAAACTCTATTATATCTTCTCTGATGAGTTGAAAAAAAACCTTCAAGCCCAACCATTTCCAAAATCTTTATTTCATTTTCAAACTCTCTTTTCAATTCTTCAGGAGAATATAAATGGACTGGGGCAAAACCATATCCTCCAGCGTAATCTCCTTTAATTGTATACTTTCTATAAACATTAGGTGCTTCGAGCATCTCGCGCCACAAATAATTAAGTGAATTTATACACACAGCCAATCTGCCAATTACAGAAACAAAAATTGGAGCATTTTTCTTTGCAACTCTGATTAATTCACTGATTGCTTTTTCTCTTTGTTTTTTGCTTACAACATGAGATAAAGCTCCACCAAGGCAAACAACAGCATCGAAGGTGTTATTTTTAAACATGGAAAGATTATCAATAGAACCTTGCAGAATCTCTTTTACTTTATCTTGAACCCCTTCGTTTTTAATTTTTCTTTTTGCAATTTCTAATAATTTTGGTGTTAGGTCAAGTAAAACAATATCATAGCCCAATTTTGCTAATTCAACTGAATATCTTCCGGGACCACCGCCAGCATCTAAAATCAAACCTCTTTTGGGAAGGTATTTTTTAAGAAAATGCATTGTTGTATCAAATTCTAATCGGTGATACGGATCTTTGGTTAATCTTCTCCACTCTTTTATCCCATATTCTCTATAATATTTTTCAACAAGTTTTTTTGTCATAAGAGTAATATTAGGTAGATAGTTTATATTTCTTTCCAAATTTAATGCGACCCCGAGCGATTACGCCTAACGGTTTGCGGATAAAAGAAGCTGCCGAAGGTAATTTGGGTGAAGCGTAGCAAAGCCTTTTACCCCCCACACCAAATTTGGTGTGGAGACTTATTTACGTTTGTACGACCGGAAAGGTAAGATAATTAATTCGATATGGTGGACGCGCCCAGACTTGAACTGGGGACCTCATGCGTGTCGAGCATGCGCTCTAACCAACTGAGCTACGCGTCCAGTTGCTTCTTAATATTATAACATAACTTATACGGAAACAAGCGAAGGACCGGTTGAGAAGAAGTTGTGTTGATAATAGCTAAGGAGATTCCTAAAGCTATGCCTTCGCTTGTTTACTCCAAATAAGGATTGTTGTTGGTAATTAGCGATGCAATAATACGGATAGATAGTGGGCAGGAAAAATAACATTTTATGCTGCCTTTTTATTCCGATATTCTGGATGCTCTAAATAGAAGATCAATATTCTAGCAGTCTGACGGTAGTCATTTATCCTCTTTTTAATCCGTATTTTCCAACTCATCCTCTTTGGAGTTTTTTTGACCCCCATTCTTTTCACCCCCTTTCCTTAGATTAGAATGGAAGCCTTTTTCTTATTCAATTGTCAAAAAAAGCAATCTAAAAATAGATTGCCTTTTGTAGTTTATATTGTTTTGGTTGCGACAAAAACACGTCCATCTCCTCTTTGTTTTTAAAATAAAAATTTATCTTCTATTTGTCAATATTTTTATTAAAAGGAGTAAATTTTCTGGTTTGTTATTTTATTTTTAAATATAATCTTTGAAATCCTTGTCAAAGAGATTATTTATTGCTACAATGAAAACAAACCGAATAGGAATGGATTAAGGATAAATTTATCTTTTTAAGTAAAAAGGAGGTGTTATGAAAATAGCCATTAATGGATTTGGTCGTATTGGCCGGCTTTCTGCTAAGGCTATTTTGGCTTACCCAGAATTAGAAATTGTTGCAGTTAATGATTTGACCGATCCGGCGACTCTTGCTCATTTATTTTGCTATGATTCAACTTATGGCCAATTTGAAGGAGAAGTAAAAGCAACAGGAGAAGATTTAATTATTAACGGAAAGCCGATTAAAGTTTTATCCGAAAAAGACCCAGCACTTTTACCTTGGGCAAATTTAGGAATCGATTTAGTTATTGAATCTACAGGTCGATTTACTGATCGAGAAAATGCTTCGAAACATCTTACAGCCGGTGCCAAAAAGGTAGTAATTTCTGCACCGGCAGAAAATCCCGATGTTACAATCGTAGTGGGAGTAAACGAAGATGTTTATAATCCAGAAGAGCATAAAGTTATTTCTATGGCTTCTTGTACAACTAATTGTTTAACTCCTATCGCCAAGGTATTACAAGATAAATTTGGCATCGAAAAAGCCTTAATGAGTACGGTACACTCTTTTACTATGGATCAGGTTTTACAAGATGCGCCGCACAAAGACTTACGACGAGCTCGTTCTACTTTACAATCAATTATTCCTACAACCACAGGAGCAACCCGCGCTACGGCGGAGGTTATCCCTGAATTAAAAGACAAAATGGACGGCTTATCATTACGTGTTCCTACACCTACTGTTTCTGTGGTAGATTTTGTTGCCTTATTAAAGACATCGACAACTCCTCAAGAAATTAACCAAGCCATGAAAGAAGCAGCAGAAGGCTCAATGAAAGGTATTTTAGATGTTTCTGATAAACCTTTAGTTTCGGTCGATTATAAAGGTAATTCTTTTTCAGCAGTGGTCGATGCTCTTCTTACTCAAGTAGTAGGAGGAAATTTAGTCAAGGTAGTGGCTTGGTACGATAATGAATGGGGTTATTCTTGCCGCATGGCTGATTTATGTAAAATAATTAATGATAAAGGAGTCTAAAATGAAACCAAAAATCAATAAAGATTTGTGCTTAGGTTGTGGTGCTTGTGAGTCGGCTTGTCCTAAAGTTTTTAAGTTAGGCGACGACGGAAAGGCTCATGTAATTAATCCCGAAGGTTGTGATGAATGCGATTGCCAGCAAGTAGCAGATAATTGTCCTGCTGGCGCTATTACCCTAGAGGAATGAGTTTTAAGATGCACTACAGACTATATTTATTTGGAAACTGGTTATTGGAAAATAGAAATTGGTTGTTGGAAATTGGTCATTAGAAATTTGGATTTTTAATTTATTTTTTAACTTTGAATTGTAATTTTTCATTTTTCACTTTGCATTTTTAATTTTAATTATGTGCTTAGCCATTCCCGGAAAGGTGATAAAAATTAAAAATAAAAATAAAGCAATAGTAAATTTTTTGGGGGAGGAAAAAGAAATAGATGTTTCCTTAGTTTCTAATATCAAAATTAATGATTGGTTAATCGTCAAGCAAAAGTTGGCTATTAACAAAATTCCTTCCAAGGATGCCTTAGAGATATTAGAAATGGCTAAACATTGTCACCACGACCATGGAAAATGAACTCACAAATTTTAATAAGAATATTAGGCCAACAGAATCACTGCAGCCTCCTGAGTGTAAATTAGAAAGAGACTTCATCAGAGGTTTACAGCTAATAGCAAATGACCAGCCTGGATATCGTTATAATCCTCAATTCATGAGTCTGGCAAGCGGTTTAAATTTCCCTGATTTAAAAAATTATCTTCACTATACCGGGGATTATATCGAGCAATATATTACTGAAAACCAGAAAACGATTCTTAATTTTAACGATTTAATAAATATATTTTCCGATACCCAACATTTTATAGAGACTCCTAAAGAACCGATTGAAGTTTTTGCTTGCGTTTTAAATCCAATAGAAATTTCTTCTGTAGAAGAAAACCGGTATAATGGTTTATATAAAGGTAGAAAATTAATCGAAGTGAGCTCTTTATATAACCCTTTTCCTAGCAAAATTGAAAAAGGAAGTATAGTGGTGGCTCATTATGCTACAATTGTTGGTTTGATTGATGCCAATCGAGCTCGGCTAATAGTAGATCATCAAAAGAAGGATGAATTATTGCAAAGGGAATACTCAAAAATTGAAAGGGTGGATTATGGAAAAGATCTGAACAATATTTTTGGTTGGACTGAAGAACATTTTAAAACACGGAATTATTAGATGGATTTATATTTATTATAAATGGAGGAAAGATGAAAAAGGGAATTCATTTTGCTTTGGCTTTAGCCTTAATTAGTGGTGTTTCAATTTTTTTAAACAGTTTTGCGGTAAAACAAATTCCTAATGCTTTTTTCTTCACTACCGCTAAAAATTTAATCGTGGCCTTTTTGCTGGTGGCGTTGTTGATTTTGTTTAAAAGATTTGGAGAGATCAAAAAGTTATCAAAAAAAGACTGGATTTTTTTAATTCTTCTTGGTTTGGTGGGAGGAAGTATCCCATTTTTATTATTTTTTAAGGGGTTGAGTGTTTCAATAGCTGCCGCCATAAACGGTGCTTTTATCCATAAGACGCTATTTATTTGGGTGGCTCTTTTGGCTTTAATTTTCCTTAAAGAGAGGTTTTCGATTTTTCAATACTTTGCTTTATTAATTATTCTGAGTGGTATCTATTTAATGGGCGGATTAAAATCAATTCATTTCGGTCGAGGGGAAATTTTAATTATCCTGGCTACCTTACTTTGGTCGGCGGAAGCAATTTTGGCGAAAAAAATATTAAAAAATATAGATTTTCAAATCGCAGCTTTTGGCCGAATGTTTTTTGGTTCGTTAATAATGATTTCTTACTTATTAATCACCCATAACCTTTTACCGGTTTTTAAATTAACAACAAATCAAATAGAGTGGATTATTATTACTTCGCTATTACTTTTGGGTTATGTAATCTTTTATTACGGCGCCTTAAATTATACGCCAGCAACAATAGTTACTAGTGTGTTAACTTTAGGCTTTCCGATAACTGTAATTCTTCAAGGCATCTATTTAGGGGCATATTCTTTTAAGCAGATTTTAGGAGGAACAGTAATAATTACAGGAGCAATTTTATTTTTCTTGTTACCAAAATTAATAAACAAAATTAAAAAGCAAGATTTGGTGCCTTATGGACGGGGTTGAATTAGCCTGTCGTTATTCCTTTCGGCCGAATATCTTAGGTTTATGCGGCCCTCAAAGCGATTTTACACTTTTTAATTACGTAATTAAAAAAGATCGCCGCCCAAAAGAGACAAAAAGGCTCCTAAAAAAATTTTTAGGAGCCTTTGCTTATTATCAATTAATCGCTCAAGCTAATAAAATTACTGACCCTTTTGATTATCGGGTAGTGGAAGCTTATTGGATAGGCAATAGTTTATTAAAAAGAGTTCAAGCCGAAGAAATTAAAAAAATGATTCTTAATAATTTTACAGGGCCTGGTCTTTTAAATAATAATATAGCCAAAAATTTGATTAAAAAATTACTTCCTCGTTGTGTCCCCCATCATTCATTTCATGTTTTTTATCTAGGTTCTGTTACAGGTATTGTTCCTAAGAATCTAAAAACTTTTAATTCCTGCTTTATTTCTTGGGGGAAAGTTAAAGAGATAAAAGGTGATTACTTAATTGTTTTACGGGCCAATTTAAAACGGGAAAAAAATAAAATCGTTTTAGGGAAACCATTTCTGGAAAAGGTATTATATAAGATGGATAATAAAAGCTTTATAAAAAATCTCCATCTTGGAGATTGGGTAAGTATCCACTGGAATTGGGCTTGTCAAAGACTAAATAAACAGGCTTTAGAAAGATTACGCTATTGGACTTTATATAATTTAAAGGTGATCAATAGAGCTAATGAACCGAGCAGGTAATACAGGGGTCATAAGCACGGATAAGCATTTCTAAAAGATGTTGGCGTTTCTTATTGGATAAATTTTTAGTTTGGGCTAATAAGATATTGGCAGCTTCCTCAATACTGGTTAAATTTTGGGCAGTAGGAGTAATGATATTACATTTTTTAATTAGACCGTTTTCGTCTAGCGTATAAGCGTGATAAAGCGTTCCTCGAGGAGCCTCGCAGGCTGCTACTCCGTAACCCTTCTTTAAAGGAAAATTAAAAGTTTGGGCCTTTTCCAGGTCTAGCGAACTGATTGTTTTGATTAAATTTATAATTTCCTCTAAGAAGTGTAAAATTTCAATCGCTTGAGCAAGATTATTATGGAAAGGATTGTAACTGGGGATTTTTATTTTTAATTTTTTAATTAAATCTTTTGCTCCAGGATTAAGTAAATCTTTATTGAGATTAAGGCGAGCTAAAGCTCCCACCATAAAACCTTTACCTTCTTTTAAACTAAATTTAGCCGTCGAATAACTTTTAACTATTTCTTCGATTTCTCGATCATAATCGACAGTGGCAAAGTTTTTATTAAGACTTGAATTAATACCATCACTATTGTAGAAGGGATATTTTTTCTCCTTGGGAGATAAAGACAAAAACTCTGTTGGGTGTTCCAATTCCGGATAAGAAAGTTGGGCAAAAAGGGCAACAGTTTGACTGGCGTCGTCAAGGACGTTTTTAGCTTCTTCCAAAAGGAGATTTAAATCTTTTACAGAAGGTATTTTATCAAATCCGGTAATTTGGGGAGTAATGGGATGGACAGCTCTGCCACCAATGAGTTCTATTGTACGGTCAGCAAATTTTTTTAAATTTAGGGCTATATGGAATTCCGCTGGATAGGCTTTAAATAGATCTAGGCCGCTATCTAAATTTAAATAGTCGGGTAAGGCTAAGAAATAAAGATGAAGAGTATGCGATTGAATAATTTGTCCAGCCAAAAGGATTTTGCGCAGAATTTCTGTCTCTTGGCTTATTTTTATGCCTAAAGCATTTTCTAAAGCACAAATAGCTGTGAGATAATGAACTGTAGGACAAATACCACAAATACGGGCAGTGATAAAAGGTGCGTCATTGGGTAGCCTTTTCATTAATAAGCCTTCAAATAATCTTTCTCCTTCGTGAATATTTAATTTAGCCCGAGAATCTTTAAAATTAATATCCAAACTTCCGTGTCCCTCAATTTTACAAATATAATCAGGAGTTATTTCTTTCCCCATTTTTGGTACTCCTTGGTGGCTTTTAAAAATAAACTTAAATAATTTTCTATTTCTTTATTTTTCAGAAATTGTGAAAAGCGATTTTTCAAGGCTTTTATATTAGCTTCTTTAGTCGGCCCCTGACAACCATAACAATATTTTCCTTCAGTGATGCAAATCGCTTGGCAACCTGCTTGGGTGATTGGTCCCAAGCAGGGCTGGTCTTTAATTAAAAGACATTCATTTTCTTTCAATTTACATTCTAAACAAACAGGGTAAGGCAATTTTTCAGGGATGCGGCCAAATAATAAATGGGTGATAACCCTTTCTAATTCCGAAAGAGAGACAGGGCAGCCACAAAGATAAAAATCTACAGGGATATAAGCACCAATAGGTTTAGAGGTTTTGGCTTTAGGCCTATATTTTGGTCCATAAATCAATTGGAATAATTTTTTTCTTTCTTTGGCCTTGCCGACAATAGAAGATATTCCGCCTATTGTGGCACAACTTCCCAAAGCCGCCAGATAATTACTTTTTTCTCTTAATTCTTTCAAAAGAGCGATTTCTTCTTTAGTGTGGGCTGATCCTTCTACTAAAGCAATATCAAAAGGTCCAGGGCTATTTTTTTCCTTCACTAAACGCCATGTCGTAATTTCTACTTTTTCTAAAATAGTCAAGAGTTTTTCTTTAAGGTTAATGATTTGTAATTCGCATCCTTCACAATCAGTAAGGTCGAAAATGGCTAGTTTAATTTTTTTCATAATTATAAATAAAAATTAATAACTTATCCTTCTTCGGGTATATTTTTAATTTCACTATAACAAAAAACAGGTCCATCTAGACAAACATATTTTGTGCCCAAGACGCAGTGTTGACATTTACCAATTCCACAACGCATTCTTCTTTCCAAAGAAACATAAATATTCTTCTCTGGAATTTCCATCTTAGTTAATTCAGAGGCCATAAAACGATACATTATTGGCGGACCACACATAATTACCCAAGAATTCTGGCAATCTACTTTGATGGTTGGGCAAAGAGTAGTAATTAGACCTACATTTCCTTTCCAGCATTTGTCGGGCTGATCAACAGTCAGGCAAAGATTAATAAATTGTTTCCATCTTGAAAATTCTGAGCTGAACAATAAATCGGCTGGTGTACGCGCGCCATAAAGCAAATAGATTTTTTTAAATTTAGGCCTAAAGGTAATAAGATATTCAATTAAGGAAACAATAGGGGCGATGCCTGTTCCGCCGGCAGCTAAGACGATATCTTTTCCTTCCAATTCGTCTAAAGGGAAGCCATTGCCAAAAGGTCCTCGGATTCCAACCTTGTTGCCTTCTTTAAGTTTATCCAAAGCAGAAGTAACTCTCCCCACTTTACGAACACAAAGGTTAAAGGTTTCATTCTTGAAAGGCGAAGAAGCAATACCCAAAGGAGCCTCTCCATATCCCAAAAGAGAAATTATCACAAATTGTCCAGGAATAAATTTAAGCTTTCGATTGTTTGATAGCTTTAAAGTATAAAGCTTAATTTCTGGAGTAAATACTTTAATGTTTTGAATGATTCCTTCTTGAGGAAGATAATAATTTTCCATTTTTATAATGTTTTGATTAATTCTTTTAAAATTTCTTTAAAGTTAATTTTAGCGGGGCAATAAGTAAGGCAACGACCGCAACCCACACAACCAATTTTGCCAATTTCTTCCGGCATTTGGACGAACTTATGATAATACCAGTGATAAATACGGTCACGTAAATTTGGCCTAAAATTATGATTGCCGGCTACTCGAGAAAAATCAGGTAAAAAGCAAGCGTCCCAACGGCGAATTCGACAACCTGAACATAAATCAAAGTTTATTCGATCATCGGTTTCGAAACAATAACAAACTGGGCAAACGTAAGAACAAATACCACAGCCAAAACAAATTTCTGCTAAACGTTGCCAAATTTTGTGATTTTTTTGTAAAACTGCTTTTTTGATTAGTTCTTTGTTACTAAATAATTTATCAGGAAATTTTTGAGTAATACCTTCGCGCCAATAAGTTTCTTTAAAAAAGGGCAATTTTAAAAATCTTTCACCTATTTTTGATTCAGCCGTGGCCAAAAATCCTTCTGGGACCTCGTTTAAAAATAAATCATAACCTACGTGGACATCTAAACCAAAAGCTTCATAAAAAGCCGGACTTTTAGCTGGCGTACTTATACCAATAACAATTGTATTTTGGCGTCTTTTTTGATAATAATAATCATTTATTGGATGACTGAAAACCGTATCTAAAATTAAGAGCCCATGAATATCATAAAGATGGAGACCAAAAAGAACAGTTTTTTCGTTCAAAGAAGGAACCTTAATTCGCTGATTCTTAAATTCAAAAAGGGTTTCTTGGGGAGGGAAGAAGAATTTTTTAGGAGGCAAAATAGTTGTGGGATAAATAAGAGCTACTTCTTCGGCTGGTTTATCATTAATGGAATCGAAAATATAGCTATTACCTTTCCTAATCGGTGCATAAACATTATAGTTCTTTTTTAATTCTTCAATAAAATAATAGAGGTTTTGTTTAGAAATAAGTTTAGCCATAAAAATTTAGTTACCGATTAAATAATAAATTATTTATCTTTTCAATTCAAGAAAGTATTGAAGAAAACAGTACCCTTCTTTAATGCTAATAATTTTTGAATCATCAATATCAGAAGAATCTTATCGAATGTTCAAAATAGACCTCTTCGTACGAACAGGCCTATTTGGTAAAAATCCTTTTCTTATCAATAACAGGATATCTCGCACTTCTGCATAGGTTAATACAAATAGAACAGGTAAAAAACTCTCTCTTCTAAAACTACCAGACATTGTTTATACATATGACGTATAATAACTTTAAAAGGAGGTCATATGTCAAACAAAGAAATTTTGCGTTTACAGACCTGGCGTTTAGGAATTATACGCCACGTCGAAGAAGTAACAGGTAATGTAGCTAAAACCTGTAGGTATTATGGTATTTCTAGAACAGCCTATTATCGCTGGCTTAAGCGATACGAGAAGTATGGCCCCAGCCGGGTCATAATATTCAAATTGATGTTAAATTTTTATCACCTATACCAGGAGTAACTGCTAAGAAATATTATCAGTATACAGCTCTTGATGATTGTACGAGGATTAGAATCATTAAGGTTTATGAAAGGATTAATATTCAAACATCTATTCAGTTTGTAGATTATGTGCTTTCCAAAGTACCTTTTCACGTAGAAGCTATTCAAACTGACAATGGTCAAGAATTTCAGTCATAGTTCCATTGGCATATTCTAGATAAAGGCATAAACCATAAGTACATTAACCTTGCACTCCTAGACTGAATGGGAAGGTTGAACGGTCGCACAGAACCGATGAGGAGGAGTTCTACCGTATGCTTTCTGGTATAGTCATTGATGATACAGAATTATTTAATGGAAAACTTAAAGAATGGAAAAACTTTTACAATTATCAAAGACCCCATGGCTCCTTAAATGGAAAATCACCCTATGAAAAATTTAGAGAAAAAGTTAACATATCAGTGTAAAGAATGTCTACCGTACCCACATAGCCTTGACAAAAATAAATAATGTGCATAAATAAAAAAGTAATATGAAAAATCAAAAATGATTTGGAATTCCAAAAGGAGAAAAATTATGAATAAACAACAAAAACAAGATCCAAAATTCGCCAAATGGCACGGAATAGACAGGGGAAAAATTGATTGGTATCCGGTGATTGATGAAGAAAAATGTATTGGCTGTGGGATGTGCGTGGCCACTTGTGGTAGAGAGGTATATAAGTTTGATTATGAAAACAAGAAACCGAAAGTGGTAAAACCAAATAATTGTATGGTTGCCTGCCAAACCTGTGCCAATTTGTGTCCGGTTGGAGCAATTAGCTTTGTTAAAGAAGGCGAAACAACCAGAGAAAAAGCCCAAAAAATTGTCAAAGATTTTCAAGTGCTTCCAAAAGTGAAAAAAGAATTGGAAGAGAGAAAAGAGGAGTTAAAATATAATAGATAAACAAAATGGAAGAACCGATTTTACAGGTTAAAGATTTAAATGTGAAATTCGGGGAAGAAGAGGTGATTAGAAATTTATCCTTCAAGGTGAGAAGGGGTGAGTTTTTAATTGTTTTAGGCCCGAATGGAGCAGGAAAGACCACTCTTTTTAAGGCAATTTTGGGATTAATTCCTTCAAACGGACAAATTATTTGGTTAACTAAAGAAAATCCCAAAATTGGTTATTTGCCAGAAAGATTAAGCCAGGATAAATTTAAAAATTTACCAATTTTAGTGAGGGAATTTTTTCATTTTAAAGAGAAATTGGATGAGAAAATTTTTAATATACTACAAGAAGTAGGCTTGGTACCGCAGGAAGTTTTAAATAAGAATCCTGGCGCCTTATCTTCTGGTCAGTTCCAAAGAATGCTTATTGCTTGGAGTTTGATTTCAGAGCCAGAAATTTTGTTTTTTGATGAACCGGCTACCGGCATTGATATTGGTGGAGAAGAAACAATTTATTCCCTTTTAGAAAAATTTTGGAAAAGGAAAAATCTAACTATTTTATTGATTACTCACGATTTGGATATTGTTTACAAATATGCTACTAATGTTTTGTGCTTGAGCAAAAAGGAAGTTTGTTGCTTTGGACCGCCAAAAGAGATTTTGACTCCTAAGGCTTTAGAAAAGGTCTATGGCACGAGGATTAAATTTTACGAACATAAACATTAAAATATAAACATTAAAATTAAAACATGGGACAATTTTTGCTTAGTTTAATTTCAGCAATTTTTATTGGCGGAGTCGCTGGCTATTTGGGATCGGTAATGATTACTAAAAGAATGGGACTAGTTGGCGGACCCTTGGGACACTTGGCTTTGCCAGGAGTGGCTTTGGCTTTGGTTTTCCATTTTAATGTTTTTTACGGAGCATTGTTGACGGTTATTTTAGGCGGAATTTTAATTTGGTTATTAGAGATAAAAACAAAGGCGCCAATGGAGGCTTTAACAGGGTTGGTTTTTGCCGCAGGGGTAGCGCTGGGATTTTTAATTTTACCCTTTACCGAAGAACATCAACTGGAAGAGGCTTTAATTGGCGATATCACAAAAATTAGCTTTGCAGACACAGTTTTGACGGTGATATTATGTGTCTTAATTTTTATAATCATAAAACATATTTATTCTAAATTAATAATGACCGAAATCTCCGAAGACTTGGCAAGGATTGAAAAAATTAACACCAAGAAATATAACTTTATCTACCTCTGTTGTATTGCTTTACTAGTGGCTTTAACAGTAAAATTAGTTGGCGGACTTTTGCCAGTAGCTTTATTTGTTATTCCTGCTTTGACTTCCCGAAACTTTAGTAAAGGTTCTTTCCAATACTCTTTTGGTGCTTTAACTCTTGGAGCAATTTCATCTGTTTTAGGAATTTTCCTTTCTAAGTCTTATAATTTGCCCGCCGGACTTTTAATTATTTTAATCAGCACTTTATTCTTCCTCATTTCCATAATTTTTAAAAGGGGCCAGTAGGCGATAAAAATGGGTATTTCTTTAATTACTATTACGGCTGCTGCTTTGGCTGATTCGGTTAATCCTTGTGGGATTGCCGCTTTAGTGATTCTTCTTTTAACTTTATTAAAAAGTGGTCGCAGCCGTAAGATTATTTTTGTTGGTCTGGCTTATGTGGCGGGTTTATTTATTACTTATTTCCTTTTTGGTTTAGGGATTTTTCAATTTCTTAAATTAAGTTTTTTAGCTCCCTTTCTGCATTGGGCAATTGGCCTTTTGGCTTTGTATATAGGAATAAAATATCTTTATAATTTTTTTAAGAAAAGTAGCGAGTGTGTTATTTGTGAAACAGAGACTTCTTTTAAAATACCTTCTTTTTTAAGATTCCTTTATAGAAAGTTGCTAAAAGATATAACTACCTTTTGGGGCGCATTTGTTCTGGGAGCTTTGATTGTTTTAATCGAGATACCTTGTACTGGCGGACCTTATTTTTTTGCTTTAGGTTATATTGCCGAAAAGAAATTACTCTTAATTCCTATTTTGCTTTTTTATAATGTGATTACTTTTTTACCCTTGGTTATTCTTATTTTGTTGCTATATTTTGGTTTTACCACCATCGAAAAGGCTCGTGCTTGGCGTACTAAAAATTTATTAAAGTTACAACTTATTACGGGAATAGTAATGATTTTAATTGGTCTTTATGTAATAATAAGTAATTTTTATTGAATTTTAATCCATCTTTAATTAGTTCTCTATCTAATTTAATAACTATCTACTTAAAAATACTTGGTTCTCCTTTGGGTTATAAACTGGTTTATTTTTATGTTATAATTTAGGTAACTATGGGGCTTCGAGTTTTGTCAAAATCTATTAAAAACAAGAAAGTTCTTTTGCGAACCGACTTTAATGTGCCTATCAAAAATGGAAAGATTCTTGATGATAGTCGGATAAAAGAATCTTTGCCGACTATTTATTTTTTATTAAAAAATAATAATCAAATATTTATCGTTACCCATCTGGGAAGACCGAAAATAAATCGAAAATCAAAACAAGGCGAAATTCTACAAATTTACAAAAATCAAAAACTAATTTTAAAACCCCTGGCTATAAAACTTGCTCGATTACTAAAATTTAAAATTAAAAATTCAAAGTTAAAAGTCAAAATTAATAACTTCGATGCTTATAAATTAAGTAATAATCTTTACTTATTAGAAAATATTCGGTTTTATACTGGAGAAGAAGAAAATAATAAAAAGTTTGCCAAACATTTAGCTAGTTTAGCTGATATTTTTGTTAATGATGCTTTTTCTGTTTGTCATCGTGTTCATGCCTCAATAGTAGGTATTACCAAACTTTTGCCTTCGTATGCTGGATTAGGTTTAGAAAAAGAGGTTAATGCTTTAGATAAGATATTAAAGAATCCTTTGCGGCCTTTGGTGTGTATTATTGGTGGGGCTAAGGTGGAGACAAAATTGCCTCTTATTAAAAATTTTTTACGTTTAGCTGATTTTGTTTTGGTGGGAGGCAAAATAGGTTTCCAAAAAATTCCTTATCGGAACAAAAAATTAATTTTACCAGTTGACGGATTTAATACTAAAGATATTGGCCTCAAAACCATTGATTTATTTATAGGAATTATTCAAAAAGCAAAAACTATTTTTTGGAATGGGCCAATGGGCATGTTTGAGCAAAAGAAATTTGAAAAAGGAACCAAAGAGATTGCTCAAGCGATAGCTAATTCTTCAGCTTTTAGCGTGGCTGGTGGAGGGGAAACAATTTTGGCTTTAAAAAAATATAGAGTGGTTAATAAAATCTCTTATATTTCAACTGGCGGAGGAGCAACTTTAGAATATTTAGCCGGTAAAGAATTGCCAGGCATAAAAGTATTAATGAAGAAATAATTTTGTTTTTGGTGTAAAATGATAGTAAGTTAAAAATTAAAAATGAAAAGTTAAAAGTTGCAATTCAAAAATATAAAAATATATTTAAAATTCACCTTAGCGAACGACGATAATTTTTCATTTTTAACTTTTAAAATATGCGGACACCTTTAGTTGTGGCTAATTGGAAAATGAATAAAACAACCTCGGAAGCTGTTGATTATCTGAGTGAGCTTAAAGAAAAAGAAAACTTATTTTCTGGAGTAGAAGTAGTAATTTGTCCTTCTTTTGTAGTTTTGGAAAAGGCCAAATCTTTATTAGAAGAAAGTGTTATCCAGTTGGGAGCGCAAAATATTTATCAGGAAGAACAAGGTGCTTTTACGGGCGAGGTCTCAGCGGCTATGATTGCGCCATATTGCTCTTATGTAATTTTGGGTCATTCTGAAAGAAGGAAATATTTCCATGAAACTTATTTAGATGTCGAACAAAAAATAATTTTGGCTTTAAATCACGGTATCAAACCAATTATCTGTGTGGGTGAAGATTTAGAAGAACGCAATAATAATCAAACTGCCGAGGTAGTAAGAACTCAGCTTACCCAATCATTAGAATCTCTCTCAGGAGAGCAGATAAAAAATATAGTGATTGCTTATGAACCTATTTGGGCTATTGGCACAGGATTGGCCGATCAACCCGAAGAAACAAATTTAGTTTGTCATGAAATTCGTCAACTTTTAACTGAGTTATTTAACAAAGAAACGAGCGAAGAAGTAAGAATTTTATATGGTGGCAGTATTACTCAGGATAATATTTCTTCTTTTATTCAAATGCCCGAGATTGATGGCGCTTTAATTGGCGGAACCAGTTTAAACGTGGAGGCATTTATAAAGATTATCGAAATAGTAAAAGAGCACTATAAGGAGACTCATGGTTAATTTTTCACAATTGGCCAAAAAATTGGATCAAGGAAATATTGCTTCTTCGATCGAATCTTTGCCTTATCAGTGTCAACAAGCGTGGAATGAAGCAAAAAGGATAAAATTGCCTTCTAGTTATTTTCGAGTTAAGGAGATTGTTGTTTGTGGCATGGGCGGTTCTGCTTTAGGAACTGATTTCTTGCGCTATAACCTTTATGACGAGTTAAAGTTGCCAGTAAATATTATTAATGATTATCAAATCCCTGCTTATGTTTCCCGCGATAGTTTAGTAATTATTTCGAGTTATTCCGGCAATACCCAAGAGTCTTTATCTTGTTTTAAAAAGGCTATAAAGAAAAAAAGTAAGATAATTATTATTACTGCCGGAGGGAAATTAGCACAAATAGCCAAAAGGAATAATATTCCTGCTTATATCTTTGAGCCGCGTTTTAATCCTTCTAATCAACCCCGTATGGGCTTGGGTTATTCCATTATGGCTCAATTGGCAATTTTTAATCAGTTGGGTTTTCTCCGAATCAAAGAAAGAGAAATTAAAAAGGCCTTTACCAATTTAATCGCAAAAGAGGATATGAGGAAGAAAGCTAAAATTTTGGCTTGTAAGATTAAAGATAAAATTCCTTTAATCGTGGCGGCTGAATTTTTAAGTGGCAACGCTCATATTTTAGCTAATCAGATTAACGAGAATGCCAAAAACTTTGCTGCTTATTTTTTGCTTCCAGAACTTAATCACCACTTAATGGAAGGATTAAAGTATCCCCAGGCTAATAAAAATTTGGTTTTTCTATTTTTAGAATCGAATTCTTATACAAAAATTCTTAAAAAGAGAATTTTTATTACCAAAAAGGTATTAAAGAAAAATAAGATTTTTTATCTTTCTTATATTACTTCTTGTAAGGGCAAATTAGTAGAAGGTTTAGAGGTTTTAATATTTGGGAGTTGGTTAAGTTTTTATTTGGCTCTTTTGAATAATGTTAATCCTTCGCTTATTCCTTTCGTTGATTATTTTAAAAAAGAATTGGAGAAAAAATAATGTTAGTAACCACTAAAAATTTATTATCAAAAGCCTTGAAAGGTCATTATGCGGTTGGTCAGTTTAATGTTTATAATTTAGAATCGGCAGAGGCAGTAATTCGAGCGGCCGAAGCAGAGAAATCTCCGGTTATTTTAGGAATTACTGAAAAGACTATTGTCTATATAGGGTTACATGAGCTTTCTGTAGCGATTAAAGAAAGGGTTAAAAAATCCAAAGTTCCTATTGTTTTACACTTAGACCATGCTAAAAATATCGATCTTATTAAAGAGTGTATAAAAGAAGGTTTTACTTCCGTGATGTTTGATGGGTCTTTTTACCCCTTGGAGGTAAACATAAAACTAACTCAAAAAGTTGCCAAAATAGCTCACCAAAAAAAGGTTTCTGTCGAAGGAGAAGTAGGCCGTTTGGGTATCTTAAACAAAAAGGCGTGTAGTTTTACTGATCCTAAAGAGGCTTACAAATTCGTGCAAAGAACTAACGTTGATGCTTTGGCTATCGCTGTAGGTACTTCCCATGGCGCTTATAAATTTGTTGGTAAACCCTTCTTGGACATTGCGCGAATAAAATTAATTAAGGAAAAAATAAATATCCCTTTAGTTTTACACGGCGCTTCGGCAGTCTTGCCTCATTTGGTGAAAAAGGCTAACCAATACGGTGCTTCTTTAAAAAAGACTTCCGGCCTTTCTAATCTTTTAATTAAAAAAGCAATTAAGGCGGGTATCTGCAAGATTAATATCGATACAGATTTGCGTTTAGCCTTTATAGCTTCTTTACGTGGAGGTTTGGCTAAAAATAAAAAGGGATTAGATCCGCGAGAATTTTTAAAAGATGCTTATCAAGAAGTAGAAAAATTAGTTCGAGAAAAGATAAAGTTATTTGGAAGCAGGAATAAGATTTAATAAAATTAATTACAATCTTTCACCGATTTAAAATTTTATCAAAGGAGGCATTATGAAATCGATTCTTTGGTTTGAAGAGCTTTCTAAAAAGGATATTCCTAAAGTAGGAGGTAAAGGGGCCAACTTGGGGGAGCTAATGAAAGCAGGACTTCCTGTACCCCCAGGATTTTGTGTGACCGTCGAGGCTTATTACGAGTTTTTGGAAGAGAACAATTTGCCCGAAAAGATTAAAAAGATTCTTTCGGGTCTCGATATTTCTGATACAGAAAAACTTAATGAGGTTTCTAAGAAAATTAAAGATTTAATTTTAAAGTCGAAGATGCCGAAAGAGATTGCCCAAGATATTAAGAAGGCTTACCAAAAATTAAGCGAAGGCAAAGATATTTACGTGGCTTGTCGTTCTTCGGCCACTGCCGAAGATTTACCTGATGCTTCCTTTGCTGGTCAGCAAGCTACTTTTCTAAATGTTTCCGGCGCAGAAAATGTAATTAAAGCCGTCCAAGGATGCTGGGCTTCTCTATTTGAACCGCGAGCCATTTTTTATCGGGAAGAAAAAGGTTTTGATCATTTTAAGGTAGGCATTTCCGTACCAGTACAAAAAATGGTTGATTCGGAAAAATCAGGGGTAATGTTTACTATAGATCCGGTTACTAATGATCAAACAAAAATTACTATCGAAGCAGGCTATGGATTAGGTGAGGTAGTGGTGCTGGGAGCAATTACCCCGGATCGATATTGGGTTGATAAAGAGACATTGAAAATTTTAGACAAGGAAATAAATAAACAGGAATGGATGTTGGTACGGGGTCAGAAAGGAAAAGGCGAGAAAATTAAAATTCAAGAAGCTGGTGAAGAAGGAATTAATGTAAAAGTTGATGTGCCACCCGATAAACAAGAAGAGCAAAAATTGACGGATGAAGAAATTATTAAACTAGCGGAATTGGGCAAAAAAATAGAAAAGCATTACGATTTTCCTCAAGATACAGAATGGGCAATTAGTAAAGGGGAAATTTATATGTTACAGGCTCGACCGGTGACCACTTTAGCGATAACCAAATCGCAGAAAAAAGATGGTAAAGTGCTGAAAAAAGAAATTATTTTACGAGGAGCGCCCGCTTCTTTTGGTCAGGCTTCCGGGCCCGTAAAAATTATTCCTTCTGCCATGGATATTGATAAGATCAAAGAGGGGGATGTTTTGGTGACCAAGATGACCACGCCTGATTTTGTTCCCGCGATGAAAAAAGCCGCGGCTATCATTACAGATACTGGTGGTCGCACCTGTCATGCAGCAATTGTTTCCAGAGAGTTAGGTATTCCTTGTGTTGTCGGTACCGGCGAAGCAACTAAAAAATTAAAAGATAATCAGATTGTTACTGTTGATGGAGGAAAAGGTTTAGTTTATGAAGGGGCAGTAATAGAAGAAAAACCAAAAGAAGAGCCTCAAAAGTTAGTTTGCCCACCAACCGAGTCTATACCAGTAACAGCTACTAAAATTTATGTAAATTTAGCCGAACCCGAGCAAGCTGAAGAAATTGCTCAAAAACCAGTAGATGGCGTAGGTCTTTTAAGAGCAGAATTCATGATTGCGGAAATGGGCGAACACCCCCGCAAAATGTTAGAAGAAAAAAGAGAAAATGAATTTGTAGAAAAGTTGGCCGAAGGACTTTTGACTTTTGCTACTGCTTTTCATCCGCGTCCTGTTGTCTATCGGGCGACTGATTTTAAAACTAATGAATATCGTAATTTATCTGGCGGCGATCGCTACGAACCACGAGAAGAAAATCCGATGATTGGTTATCGCGGATGTTTTCGTTATATAAAAGAGCCAGATTTATTTAAATTAGAACTTCAGGCGATTAAAAAGGTGCGTGAAGAACAAGGTTTTAAAAATTTACACTTAATGATACCTTTCGTGAGGACCCTTGAGGAATTAGCCAAGGTGAAAAGAATTCTAAAAGAAGAAGGATTGGAAAGGAGCGCTGATTTTAAATTATGGATTATGGTAGAAGTACCTTCTACGGTTATCTTAATCGATGATTTTTGCCAGATGGGTATCGATGGTGTTTCTATTGGTTCTAATGACCTAACTCAATTAACATTAGGGGTGGATAGAGACAATGCTATTTTGGCCGAAGAGTTCGATGAACGCAATGAAGCAGTTTTAGAATCGATTAAAAAGGTGATTAGAGTTTGTCGAGATCATAAAGTGACAGTTTCTATTTGTGGTCAAGCGCCTTCTGTTTATCCAGAAATTTGTGAATTTTTGGTAGAACAAGGAGTCACTTCCATTTCTGTGAATCCGGATGTGATTGAACAAACCAGGAAACTAGTGGCTTCTGTAGAACAAAAAATCCTCTTCAAAAAATTAGAAGAAATAGAAAAGATAGAAGAGGAAGTTAAGAAATTGGAAGAAGAAGGTTAAAGATTGAAGATTTAATTAGTTCAAGATTTGCTTTATAAAGCGTTTTTTTCGATTTGGTCTTCTTTTTCTTTTCCAATTAAGGCGAGGTACTTTTCTGTAGTAGATAATTTTTTGTGACCAGCCATTTTGGCTACGACCAAAAGAGAGGTTCCTTTTTTTAAGTGGTGGGCGCAAAAAGTATGACGCAAATCATGTACCTTGGCATCGACGATGCCTGCTTTTTGGTAATACCTTTTAATAAAGACCCGGATATTACGAACCAAAAGGGGTTTTCCGTTCTTAGTAACAAAAAGAATTTTTTCTTTAGTTTTTGGTCTAACTTTTAAATAATCAGCAATCGCTTTTTCGGCTATATTATTAAGAGGAATAATACGATCTATTTCGCCTTTGGTATTACGAATTACTAAACGACCATAGCCTGGTCCCTTTCTAAAAGAAACATCATTAATCCTTATTCGGGTTAGTTCTCCTATTTTAATACCTGTTTGTAATAATGTTTCCACAATAGCATAATTTCGAATATCTTTCCTTGTCACATCCCTTAAGGCTCGATATTCTACGGTGCTTAAAATTCGCGGTTCGCTTTTTTCTGTAGTTTGTTTAAACTTTTCTAAAATCGTCGCCGGATTATTGGTAATATATTCGTTAATGATTAAAAATTTAAAAAATGTTTTGGTCGTAGTAGCCTTGGCGGTAATACTTTTGTTTGTGTAGCCTTTCGATTTTAAGTAATGGATGAATTTTTCCAAATCTTCAGCAGTAATCCGGTGGACGTACTCTTTTTTTACTTCAGCCAAAAAATCGATTAAATCTTTTAAATGACGATCATAAGAAGCAATGGTCACGGGTGAGTGGCCTTTCTCTTTTAAATGATTAATAAATTTTTGATGGGCTTCTTTAATTTTAACCATATCTTTTAAAATTAACATTTTTATGTTAACAAACAATATATTTTTTGTCAAGAGCTTATCATGATTATGATATCCCTTTTTATTTTAAAAAGGTCTTGACAAAAAATATTTTTCCTGTATAATAGGAAGTGTAAATAAATTTTGTAGTCTTTTTAATCCGAATTTATTTCTCTACTTGCTGTTTACTACCTTTTGAATTAATTCGGATTTTTTTATTGCACTTATTATCTTTTATTTATTAAAAAAAGTCTTGACAAATTTTTTTTATGTAATATAATAAACTGTTTCAATGATCATTGATAACTCTTGTCTCGGTGCTCAGAAGGCTGCTGTAGGTCTTAAGGTCTTTAGCCAAAATATTCTTGGTTGAGGAACCTCCTCGCCTCAACTTTTAAAGAATTATTTTCGGTTTGGCCTTAGCCTATAGCACCTTTCTGAGCACCTTATAAAGAAATTTCTGGTCAAGATTATGTAAACGAGGAGAGGAATTTGGCAAATTGAGGGAATTAATTAAATAATAATTTGCCCTTAACAATTTGCCAAAGGATCCTTGTTTACATAATCTTGGCTGGAACTGATTTACGGGGTAGAGCCCTAAACCAATATTTAGGGCAGAAAGGAGAATAAAATTTAATTTGCTCCTTTACTCTTACCCCGTAGATCAGTTCTAAACAATAATTCATAGAAATGGAAATAGCCCGGCGATCTGCCGGGCTATTTTTATCTTTTAATTCAATTTATGATAAAATTAAATAGGTGAAAGCGTAATAAGATGATTAAAGGCTAATTTATTTAAAGGACTTTTTATTAATATTATGGAAAAGGAGAAAAATTTAAATCCAAATAATAAAAGGGAGGAAGGGATGGACCGGGGTGTTCAAAAATTGATTGAGGAAATCAATCAAAATCCTAATTTTGTTTTTATTAATAAATTAGGCGACGAGTTGCCAACAGCGGAGATTTTTTTAGTGGGCGGCGCTGTGCGGGATGCTTTATTAGGAAGAAAAGTTAAGGACTTTGATTTTTTGGTCACCGGCGTAGAGAAGGAAAAATTAGAATCGTTTTTAAATAAGTTTGGTCAAGTAGAAGATGTTGAAAGCCGGGCCTTTGGAGTTTTTAAATTTAGACCCAAGGGTTGGCGAGGAGAAGAAATTGATATATCCTTGCCGCGAAAAGAAAAACAAACAGGATTAGGTTATAAAGATTTTCGGATTGAAACATCCCCAAAGTTAAAGGTAGAAGATGATTTGGCGCGGCGTGATTTTACTATTAATGCCATAGCAGTAAAACTGCAAATTCCAAAATTCAAGAAACAAGATAAGAAAATCGAATTAATTGATTCATTCGGAGGCCAAAAAGATTTAGAAAAAGGTATTATTCGCACAGTAGGTAATCCTTGCGAACGTTTTCAAGAAGATCCTTCCAGGATTCTGCGGGCTTGCCGTTTGGCTTGCCAATTAAACTTTGAAATAGAAACACAAACCAAAAAGGCGGCTAAAGAATTAGTAGAGGAAATCAATAAGACCTTTGTTGATGAGGCAGGAAAAGAAAAAACGAGAGTAGCTTCTGAGGTTATCGCGGCGGAATTCTTAAAGGGCTTTTATGCTTCTCCTCTCTATTTAATCGAACTTTATGAAGAATTGGGGATTTTAAAGATTCTTTTACCCGAGCTTTTGGCTTTAAAAGGTGTACAACAACCGGAAAATTTCCACGCGGAAGGAGATGTGTGGGACCATACTATTTTGGTTTTAAAAAACTTAAAACCTTCTGCCAATATTAATGTGAAATTAGCCGCTTTGTTCCACGATATTGGAAAGCCTCTCACCCAGACAATGCCTCGGGATAAAAATGATCGCATTCGGTTTAATGAGCATGATGAAGAAGGAGCAAAGATTTTTGCCAAGATTTGTAATCGTCTTAAACTTGTATCTCCTTTTCCTAAGGACGATCCTTTATATGTGGACAAGAGGGAAATTGTCTGGCTAATTCGTAATCATATGATTTGTGTGGGCAAGAATCCAAAAGAGATGCGGCCAGGGACGATCGAGAAGTATTTTTTCAAAAATCCTTCCTGGGGTAAAGATCTTTTAGAACTCTCTTCTGTAGATATTGCCTCCACAATTATTGCTTCCACGGGTCGGCCTGATTTTTCCTCCTTTAAAATCTTAAAAAAAAGAATTAAAGAAGTAGAAGAAATTTTGAAAAAGCAAAAGAAAGAAAAATTATTAATGAAAAAGTTTCCTTATCTTTTAGATGGATACGGCGTAATGGCAGAATTTAATATTCCTTCTGGCCCTTTGGTGGGAAGGATTAAAGATTTGATTCGTTATTTACAATTAGAAGGTAAAGTTAAAACACTAAAAGATGTAAAAGAAATAAAGAAGGAAATTATGGAAGCTTGTCAAAGAAGTCAGACCACAGAAGAGGCAGAAGAGTATCTTAAAGCAAATTTGAACGAAAATTTATAAATTTAAAATAAAAATTAAAAGACACTCTTTAACTTTGTCTGGACACTTTTTTCTTTTTCTATTATGATTTAATCGTTAGAAATTAATATTAAAAAGGAGAAAAGTATGGCTACCATCAAAAGTATTAAGGCCCGAGAAATATTGGATTCTCGCGGTAATCCTACTGTGGAAGTAGATGTTTTAACTTCCGAAGGGAAAAGGGCCCGGGCTTCTGCCCCTTCCGGTGCTTCTGTTGGTGCTCATGAAGTAATTGAGCTGCGGGATGGCGATAAAAAACGTTATGACGGTAAAGGTGTCTTGAAAGCCATAGAGAATGTCAATAAAAAAATAGCCCCTGTGTTAGTAGGTCAAGATGTCACCAAACAAAAAGAAATTGATCAGGCAATGATTGATTTAGATGGCACTCCCAATAAATCTAAACTCGGGGCTAATGCTGTAATTGCTACCTCTATTGCTTGTGCTAAAGCTGGAGCCTTATCAACAAAATTACCTCTTTTTGAATATTTGTACAATTTATTTAATCAAGTTTACGAATTGGCAGTTCCTGCTTATCAATTACCTGTGCCCATGATGAATATTTTAAATGGGGGAATGCATGCGGATAATAACGTAGATATTCAAGAATTTATGATTGTTCCAGTAGGCGCTCCTTCTTTTCGAGAGGGTATCAGAATGGG
>Ga0315298_1001236_pt1 | contig 47961 bp, 45 predicted proteins | sample WHS_1_MG_FD_203077 | JGI IMG/M metagenome (GOLD analysis project Ga0315298, IMG submission 203077) | Extremophilic microbial mat communities from Washburn Hot Springs, YNP, Wyoming, USA - WHS_1_MG | ecosystem: Environmental > Aquatic > Thermal springs > Hot (42-90C) | place: USA: Wyoming...
CCTCAGATCTTGTCCGTCGTTTGGAAGCGCTTGGTGTGCGCGAAGTCCTCTACACCGACATCAGCCGCGACGGGATGATGCAAAGCCTCGACTACCAAGGGATTCGAGAACTTGCCAAGAGCTGTGAAATCGAATTGATCGCGTCCGGTGGTGTAACCAGTCTTGACGACCTTAGAACCCTCCGAGAGCTTGAGCCGCTCGGTGTCACAGGGGTCATCGTGGGTCGGGCGCTTTACGAAGGTCGGTTCACTGTGGGAGAGGCTTTGGCTGTTCTTGAGCCGTAAGGAGCAGACGTAATGCTGCTAAAGCGGGTCATTCCCTGTCTTGATGTGGATCGCGGCCGCGTGGTCAAGGGCACAAACTTTGTGGGCCTGCGGGATGCTGGAGACCCGGTGGAGCTGGCTGCCCGCTATGATGCTGAAGGCGCAGATGAACTCGTGTTTCTGGACATCACCGCTTCCTCTGAAGGCCGGGAGACCATGGTGGAGCTGGCGGCGCGGTGTGCGGAAGAGCTTTTCATACCCTTCACCATCGGCGGGGGCATCCGGAGCGAGGAGGATGTGCGCGCTCTTCTTGCCGCTGGAGCCGACAAGGTTTCTCTTAATACGGCGGCAGTGAAGGATCCATCCCTGCTCACTACCTGTGCCCGTCGTTTTGGCTCGCAGTGTGTGGTGCTTGCCATCGACGCTAAGCGGGTGCCGAGCGGCACTGCGAACGGAGGGCTTGCCCCTGGCGAAGATGGCCTCTCTTCTTGCCATGGGGGTTTCACCTCAGACGGCGAAGGTCCCGGCCCTCAGCACCGTGGAGCTGGTTCAGGTGATTGGTGGGAGGTTTACGTGAACGGGGGTCGTACTCCGACGGGTCTTGATGCGGTAACCTGGGCGGTGCGAGGGGTGGAACTTGGAGCAGGCGAGATTCTTCTTACTTCCATGGACCGCGACGGGACAAGGGACGGTTACGACCTGGAACTCACTCGGGCAGTGGCCGAAGCTGTGAACGTGCCTGTGATTGCAAGCGGAGGAGCGGGCAGGCTTGAGCATCTAGCGGAGGCGGTTCAAGTCGGCCATGCGGACGCCGTCCTGGTGGCCTCGCTTTTCCACTACGGGGAGTTCTCCATTCGAGAAGCCAAGGAGTACATGGCTTCCTGCGGCATCCCGGTGCGACTGTGAGGGAGCGCCCGGGACCAGAGGAACGGGTCTCTGGTAGAATCAAGGCACGATGAGCCTTCTCGGGACAGCGAAAGAGCGCCCGGCGGCGGGGCGAAGGTTACGTTTTCTCTTGCTGATGGCGCTTTTTGCTGCGCTCGTTGTTGTTGCTGTCTTGGCCTGCTTCTCCTCTGCCTCTGCGGTCACGGTAAAAGAAGCTAAGCAGCACCTGAGTCAGAAGCAAGAGGAGCTTAACGCTGCCTACGCGGAGTACGCTAAGTTCCAAGACGAGCTAAACGTGCTTGCTGAGAGGCAAAACGCGGCCGAAGTAAAGATGGCTCGCCTTGAGGAGACCATCAACAAGGTCGAGAACGAAATTGCCCAGGCAGAGCACGACCTAGATATCCTGCGCGGTCGTGTGGCGCAGCGGCTGGTCGCCCTGTATAAGCAGAGCTGCTCTGCGGTGCCAGCCTATCTTGAGGTGCTCTTCGAGGCGAACGACATTGCCTCGGTGCTTGACCGCTTGTCCACGCTCAGCCGCACCGCTGACCTTGACCAGGACCTCTTTGCTCAAGTGACCGCATATCTTGAGAAGACCAAGGAGCGAGAGGCGGAGCTGGAGGCGAAGAAGCAAGAACAGGCGGAAGTGATGGCGGAGCTCCAGGCTCTCCAGGCAGAGACCGCCGAGAAGTTCAAGGCTGCTGCGGGGGAATACACGCGGCTTAAAGACCAAGTGGTCAAACTGCGGGAAGAGGTACGCAAGGCGGAGCAGGCGGCGGCCGAGGCTGCCGCGCGGGCGGCAGCCATAAGGCGTCATCAGGCGGCTTCAAATGCTAAGGGCGGCGTGGTCCAGTCTGGCTCTTTTGTCTTCCCTGTAGACGGACCCCACAGTTTCACCGACACTTGGGGCGCTCCTCGCTCGGGCGGTAGGACCCACAAAGGCACAGACATTCTGGCTCCGCGGGGCACTCCCGTGGTGGCGTGCGCCAGCGGGGTCATCCTGCGCACCAACCCCATAGACACGGGGCTGGGGGGCATCACTATCTGGCTGCGGGGCAAGAACGGCTACGACTACTACTACGCCCATCTTGACGGCATCGCCCCGGGGATCAAGGCGGGGGTCTCGGTGCGGGCTGGGCAGCTGATTGGCTGGGTAGGAGACACTGGGAATGCCAAAGGTTGCTACCACTTGCACTTTGAGATCCATCCGGGCGGTGGTGCAGCTGTAAATCCCTACGCTACTCTCAAGGCCTACGACTAAAGGCCACTTCGGCTGATGCCACTCCGGCTTATGTGAGCTTGAGTCAAGTTGGGGCAAGGAAAAGTGCAGATGCGAGAGTCTTTGATCGATGGGCATGCGGTTGAGCGGGTGCTCCTCATTGTGGGGGCGCTGCGCTCCGGTCTGATCGACGCGCTTGCTGGTTTAGAGGCTCTGCCAGTGGAGCAGGTAGCGGCTAAAGCGGGCGCAGACGTTCGGGCGACTGGGGTAGTGTTGGAGGCGCTCGCGGCCGAGGAGCTAGTGGAAGTTGAGGGTGGAGCAGACGAGCCCCTGTACCGTCTCTCGCCTCTAGCCAGGGCGCACCTGGTGGAGGAAGGCCCAGATCTGGAGAGATGGAGTGTGCTGCACCAGGCAAACAAGATTCGCGGGTGGCTTGAGCTGCCAGAGGTCATCCGCAATGGACGTCCTTTGCCCAAGGACAAGCCGGTGCGCGACTTACGGACCATGGCCTCGGCCATGGGTGAACGTGATCCGGAGGTGCTTGCAGAGATCATGGACCGGTGTCTTGCCTACGCCGGACCGATAAGCACCATGCTTGACGTGGGGGGCGCAGTGGGGCATTTGGCGCGGATGTTTGCTCGGCGGGGTGTGAAGGTGACCTTACTTGATCGAGAAGAGGTCATCGATCTCGCCCGGGAGTACCTTGGCCCGGAAACGGAACTGCTAGAACTGGTGGCGGGCGACTATACCGAGGCCCTACCTGTCGGACCCTTTGATCTGGTCTACTTTGGGAACGTCTACCACATCTACTCGCCTGAGACAAATGCTCGGGTGAGCCGGGAGGCTTTCTGGCAGACGGCGCCGGGAGGGACAGTGGCCATCCAGGATTACGTGCGCGGGCGAAGTCGGGCTGCCGCCCTTTTCGCGGTTAACATGCTGCGTTCCACCCAGGATGGGGGTGTGTGGTCCGAAGGGGAGTATCGGTCGTGGCTGGAAGCAGCCGGGTTCGTGGATATTAAAGTTCACGATCTTGAGTCGTCGCCGGCCCAGCTTATTCTCGCTCGGCGGCCCAGGTTCGCGGCACCCCGATCAGCCTAGGCCAAAGCGGCCCTGATTCGCGGGATGCTGACCGGCCCTAGCTTGGTGTCCTTCCCGTCTCCAGTGTCCTGCCCATGGCGTATGGGGGTCTCCGCCATTCTATACCCGTCCTTCTGTACACTTCTCTTCGCTAGAGGTTTAGGCAGCCCAGCGGGCGGGCAGTTTGCAATCAGCCAACCAGTGGGCGGGTCGCCTCCAGAGGGAGGGCAGCCTAATTCCAAGTTGATATGCAGGCGGATATGCAGGGGGAACTTCTAGGACGGAAAGTGGGAGAACTCATGGAGCGCTATCTGGTCAGAGATGACATCTACTGGGTGGGGGCGATTGATTGGGACATCAGGGATTTCCACGGCTATGACGTGACCCGCGGGACCACTTATAACGCCTACCTGGTAGTGGATGACAGAGTGGCTTTGGTCGACGGATGTCGGCACGGCTTTGGTGAGGAACTGCTTGCGCGCGTCAGCGCTTGCTGCGGCACTGGGCAGGTCGACTATCTGGTAGTGAATCACGTAGAGCCCGACCACTCAGGTGAAGTGCCCTGGCTAGTGGAGAAGCTTTCGCCCTCGCTAGTGCTATGCACCAAGCGCGCCCGGGAGGCGCTGGTCAAATATTACGGGGCAGACACCGTGGATAAGTGGCCTGTACGAGAAGTTTCCACTGGGGACGAGGTCTCGCTCGGGCGCAAAACGCTTGCCTTCATTGAGGCGCCGATGTTGCACTGGCCGGACAGCATGTTCACCTACGTAAAGGAAGCCAAGACCCTTCTTCCCAACGACGCTTTCGGGCAGCATCTTGCCACCTCAAAGCGCTTTGCCGACGAGGTGGACTTGCACGTGGTCATGGAGGAGGCAGGCAAGTACTATGCCAATATCCTCATGCCTTTCGGCGGGCAGATTCAGCGCATGCTGGGCAAGATCCAGGAGATGGGTCTAGCGATTGAGGCCATCGGGCCGAGCCACGGTGTGGTATGGCGCCGGCCGGAGGACGTGGCCAGGATTGTGGAGGCGTATGCCCGCTGGAGTTCTGCGCAGCTGGGGGAACGGGTGACGCTTCTTTATGACACGATGTGGCACGCTACCGAGAGGATGACGAGAGCCATCGCTGAAGGAGTGGCAGAGGAGCAGGTGGACTGCCGGATCCTTAAGCTGAGTGCCACGGCTCGCTCCCAAGCGGCCTATGAGGTGCTGGAGTCGGGGGCCTTCCTGATCGGTTCTCCCACCCTTAACAACGGGATGTTTCCCACGGTGGCAGCAACGCTTGCCTACCTCAAAGGTCTACGCCCCAAGAACCGCATCGCCGGGGCTTACGGATCATATGGTTGGGCGGGAGGCGCGGTCAAACAGATTGACGCCGAGTTGCGGACCCTTGATCTTGAGGTGGTGGATCCAGTCGAAGTAAGGTACATGCCTACCGAGGGGGAGCTTCAAACCTGCCGCGAGCTGGGTAGGGAGGTGGCGCGGCGGGTAAAGAACAGAAGGGGCTGACCCGGTGGGGTTGACGGTTCTGGGCTTGGCTGGCAGTGCACGCAGGGGCGGCAATACGGAAACCCTGCTTGACTGGTGTCTGGGGGCGGCTCGGTCTGCCGGTGCCACGGTGGTGAAGTTTAGACTTTGTGAGCTTGACCTGCACGGCTGCCGAGCTTGTGAGTCTTGTTCACGGGACGGCAAGTGCGTGGTGACGGACGACATGCAGCTGCTCTACCCTTACCTGGAATCCGCGGATGCAATCGTGCTTGCTGCTCCCACCTACTTTCAAGGCATGCCTGCCGTTCCCAAGATGATGATCGACCGGTGCCAGCCGTTCTGGGCGCTTAAGTACGTGCTTAAGCGCCCGTTGGCTTCTGAGAGGCGGCGAGAGAGGCGGGGAGCTTTCTTAAGTTGTGCGGGCACCAGAACAGCTCGTGCCTTCGCGGGGAGCCTCCTGGTCGTGCATACCTTATGGCATGTCCTGGATGTGAAGCCAGTGGGAGAGCTCACCTATGCTGGGGTTGACGCTAAGGGGGACATTTGGAAGCAGCCCGGGGCCCAGGAGGCAGCGGAGGCAATTGGCTGGCAGCTGGCCCAGGAAAACACAAAGTGAGGGCAGGGAGGTTCAGAACCCAACTCGTAAGAAAGGAGGACTAGCATGAGCCAAGAGGTGAAGACCTGTATCAACTGCGGCAAGCCACTTGCCGAGCGGGTGGAGGAGGAAGAGCGTACGGGCACAAGCGGCAGCGGCTCAACTGGAGAATGCAGTACCTACCGAGTCTGGTTCTGCGCCAATCCTGACTGCGTCATGTACAAGACGGATCTCTATCGGGAGGCAATTGCTGACCAAACTGATCGCTAGGCGCTTGCGCCAGGCGTTCAGGCGTTTTCAGGCGTTATCTTTGCGGGCGGCAAAGCAACTGATAGACTCACTTGCGTTCCGCCTTCTGGGGTACGGGCAAAGACGACCTCGTCCATGAGCGCTACCATTAGGGGCAGACCCAGTCCTCTTCTCAAGACTGGTCCGCGAGAAGCCCTAGCCCGGCGGAAAACTCCACGATCGGTGACGACAAAGGTCAGGCGCTCTTCGTCAAGATAGGCGCACACCTCAAGAAATGCGGACTGGTTGCAAGCGTGCTCAAGAGCGTTGGCGCACGCTTCGCACACTGCCACCTTCAAATCGAACATCCTCTCCCTGTCCAGGTGTGCCTCCCGGGCTATCTCCTCGACGAACTGACGAACATGGGCTAGCTGCGCGGCCTCAGCTTCCACTCTCACCGCGCCTTTGGCTGTTTGTGGTGTAGTCGTGATATTCCCCTTGACCCTGTTCATGCCCAAGCTAAGTTACTTTAACCTACTTACCCGCATCGGGACGCGAGTAACCCTATCTGCACCAGTGCCGACCGACTATTGCCAGCGGAGCACGGGTTTTCTTGCCGCCAAAGCTTCATCAGGCCGCCGAATCACCGTGGTATGAGGCGCTTCACGCACTAGCTGGGGCTGCTCGCGTGCCTCGCGGGCGATCTGCTCCATGGCGGTCACAAAAGCCTCTAGCGTGGCTCTGCTCTCGGTCTCGGTCGGCTCCACCATCAAAGCCTCGGGCACGATGAGGGGGAAATAGACGGTGGGTGGGTGGAAGCCAAAGTCAAGCAGGCGCTTGGCCACGTCGCGGGCTGTCACCCCTCCTTCAGCTTGGCTTGCGGCAGACAGTACAAACTCATGCATACAGGGGCCATTGTAGGGGGAGGGGAAGAGCCGGCTAAGCCGGCTGCGCAGAAAATTGGCGTTGAGCACCGCGTCCTCACTTGCTTGCCTAAGTCCTTCTGCGCCCATGCGAAGCAGGTAAGCGTAGGCGCGGACGAGCACCGGGGTGTTGCCGTAGAAGCCCTGCACTCGCCCGATAGATAAGGGGCGGTTGTAATCGAGGGTGAACCTCTCTCCACCAGCCTGGGTTTCCCCGTCGCCCTCGCCCGCTGCGATCCGTCGCACCACTGGCACAGGCAGGTAAGGGGCGAGCTGCGTGGTCACGGCTACCGGGCCCGCTCCTGGGCCTCCTCCTCCATGGGGGGTGGAGAAGGTCTTATGGAGGTTAAGGTGAACTACGTCCATTCCCATGTCTCCGGGGCGGGTCTTACCCATGATGGCGTTCAAGTTGGCTCCGTCGTAGTAGCACAAGGCGCCGACCCTGTGAACCATCGCGGCAACTTCCAGGATGTCTTCCTCGAACAGGCCGAGCGTGTTTGGATTGGTGAGCATGAGGGCAGCTGTATGCTCCGAGAGGGCGGCTTCCAAAGCGCGTAAGTCGATAAGTCCCCGCCGAGAGCTAGGTAACTCCACTACCCGGTAGCCGACCATGGCGGCTGAAGCCAGGTTCGTGCCGTGAGCTGAGTCGGGCACAATGACGGTGTCCCTGTGTGCTTCCCCCTGGTCCCGGTGGTAAGCCTTGATTATGAGAACACCGACCAGTTCGCCGTGTGCACCCGCAGCGGGCTGAAGAGTGGCGGCTTGCATGCCGGTAACCCGTAGCAGCATCTGCTCAAGCTCGTACATGAGGCGAAGAACGCCCTGGACCTCCGTTTCCGGCTGATAAGGGTGAAGCTCAGCAAAACCGGGCAAAGCCGCCAGTTCCTCGTGCAACCTGGGGTTGTACTTCATGGTGCAGGAGCCGAGAGGATAGAAACTTGAGTCCACCGAGAGGTTGAGCTGGGACATTCGGGTGTAGTGACGGACCACTTCTGGCTCACTCAGTTCGGGCAGTCGAGGCGCCTGTCTTCGCAGCTCTACACCCGGCAAAAGGTCCCTAATCTCCTGCCCTGGAACCCCGCTAGCGGGCAGGTCCACGCCTTTGTGCCCGGGACTGCTTTTTTCAAACACGAGCGGCTCAAGCTCGCTTGTCCGCGACAATGGGGCGCAAGCTCGCCCCTTCTTCTCTCGTCCATGGGGATTGTTATCGCTCACAAACACTCTCTCTTCTCGGTCAACAGAAGAAGCACCTCATGGGCGTACTCTAGGTAGGCGGCAAGCGCTTCCGGCGGGTTGAGCTCGGTCACCGCCACGACCAGGGCGTTCGGTCTCGGGTGCTCGAGCACCGGATCTTGGCCTTGTTCCAAAGTCTCGAGTGGAATGCCGGGCTCGATTCCCCGCCCCCGCATCTCTGCGCAGAAGTCCCTTGCTGGTACGGGCAGATCCAGGGCGAACTCGTAGAAAAAGGGCCCGGTCACCAGGGGGCGCACGCCCGGCTGTCGGCAGAGTTCTATTTGTAGATGGTGGGCTCGCTCTAGACAAATCTCCCCGCGTTCCCGTAAGCCCTCCGGTCCCAGCAAAGCCAGGTGGATGGTGGCGGCAAGTGCGTTGAGCGAGTGATTGGAGCACACGTTTGATGTAGCCCGGGCTCGGCGGATGTGTTGTTCGCGAGCCTGTAGTGTGAGGGTGAAGCATCTTCGCCCGTCCCGATCCACAGTCTGGCCGACCAAACGCCCGGGCAGCTGGCGCAGGTGCTCTTGGCGACAAGCAAGGAAACCCACGGACGAGCCGCCAAAGGAAGGCGTGTTCCCGAATACCCCAGCGTCTCCCACCACTAGATCTGCTCCTAAGCGACCAGGGGCCTCAAGAACGCCAAGGGTGCTGGGGTTCACGGATACCACAAGGAGTGCGCCCACGGCGTGTGCTGCCGCCGCTAGATGGGAAAGGTCTTCCACCACACCCAAGCAATTGGGCTGCTGTACCAGCACTGCTCCCACCGCTGGGTCTAGAGAAGAGACCCCGGCCATGGTTTTCCCAATGTCTTCATGCAAAGGCAAGCACTCCAGCTGTAGTTCAGGCCCTGAAGCGTACGTGCGCACTATCTCCAGTGCTTGAGGATGCACGCCACGGGAGACGAGGATGCGCGTCCGTCCCGTGAGCCGCAGCGCCATCAGAGCCGCCTCGGCCAACGCGGACGGGCCATCGTAAAGGGAGGCGTTGGCTATCTCCATACCTGTTAGTTCACAAATGCAGGTCTGGAATTCAAAGATGGACTGCAGCGTGCCCTGGCTGGCCTCCGCTTGGTAGGGGGTGTAAGCGGTAAGGAACTCGCCTCGAGACACCAGAGCCCGCACTGCGGCCGGAACATGATGGCGGTAGCAGCCCGCTCCCAGGAAGCACGTACAGCCGGGCACGCGATTCTCGTTCGCTAGTTTTTCCAGCTCAGCCCGCGCTTCCAGTTCAGAAAGACCGGGAGGAAGGTCTAGAGCCTCCAGACGGAGGGAGGCAGGGATAGAAGAGAAAAGCTCCTCGATGTCGGCGGCTCCAATTGCCTCTAGCAGATGGCGACGATCCTCTTCACTATGAACCAAGTAGCTCATGGCAGCCATGTTACCGCGCTCGTCAAGCTATCTGGGGGTTGACCAGTGCAACCATCGTTTTCTCCCTGACCCCGGGCCGGTAGCGGCCGGTTCTCACCCTTGTGCTACCATACTTGGCGCGCAAGTAGTTCGGAATAGAGAGGTAACATTGCGCATAACCCTCATTGAACCTGCCGCGCCGGGTTTTCACGTTTATAGCTTTGTCAGGCAGATCCGCCTGGGTCTTCCTTTACTGGGGGCTCTTCTCGTGCAAAGGGGGCACGAGGTTCGTATCTTCGGGGAGTGCCTGAGCGACGTCGACTGGGACTATGCTCTTTCCTCGGACCTTGTGGGTATTTCCACCACCACCTCTACGGCGGTACGGGCTTACAAGTACGCGCAGCGGGTGCGGGATGCCGGCATACCTGTGGTCATGGGCGGGCCGCACGTCACTTTCCTTCCGGAAGAGGCGATGGATTTCTGCGACTATGTGGTGCGCAACGAGGGGGAAGACACGCTGCTTGAACTGGTCGATTATCTCCAGGGGAAAGGTTCCTTGGAGAACATCTTGGGTCTCACCTACCGCGCGGCGGACGGGCAGGTGGTGCACAATCCCCCGCGACCGCTTCGGCAATCCCTGAATGACCTGCCGTGGCCTGACTTGACGCTGGTTCAGGGGTGGGAACGCATCACCCCTACGCCTATTCTTGCCTCGCGTGGCTGTCCCTACGACTGCGAGTTCTGCTCGGTGGTGCTCATGTTTGGCCGCCGGGTGCGCGTGTTAGAGCCAGAGGAGATCGTAAAACAGATCAAGCGTCTAAAGCCGCGCAAGCTCTTCTTCTACGACGACAACTTCTTCATCAGCAAGCGCTGGGGCACTGAGCTACTAAAGGAAATGATCAAACAGCGGCTGGACGTCCCGTTTTTTGCGCAAATCCGGGTGGATTCTGTCTATAAGAACGGGAAGAAAGACAAGGATACGCTTGACCTCTTGTGGAATGCTGGCTGCCGCATCGTCTATCTCGGTCTGGAGTCGGTTAATCCCGCCACTCTGGAGGAATATCACAAAGAGTGCAGCATAGACGACATGGCTGGCGGGCTGGAGGCGCTTGCTGAGCGGGGGATCAAGACGCACGGGATGTTCGTCTTTGGTGGTGACTCCGACACGCTGGAATCGCTGTACTATACGGCCGACTTTGCTGCCGAGCATGGGCTCAATAGCGCCCAGTTTCTTATCCTGACGCCACTTCCAGGCACACGGCAGACGGCCCAGCTAGAGGCGGAAGGCCGCATCTTCACCAAGAACTGGAGTCTATACGACGGTCACCACGTGGTCTTCTGGCCTAAGAATATGACTCCTTACGAGCTGCAGGAGGCCACGCTGGCCGCGCACCGCCGGTTCTATCGGGCTCGTAGGATAGTCACCCTGAAGCCGAAGGCTCCTATGTATCGTAAGCATCAGCTCCAGGGTTATCTCATGAGTCGGGCCTGGGAGCACGTGCGCGAGAATCGCGAATACTTGCGTGAGCTTAAGGAGTTCTCCAAGTCAAGACCCCCGTTCCGGCCAGCAGGGACCGGTCTTCTGGGCTCAGGACTAAGCGCTGCGAAGTAAGCCCGGCGCTCGGGGCTTCGGGCTGAGAGCTAAGTGCCCCTAGAGCAGGCGCCGCAGAGCTGGCGGAGGATTTTCCCCTTGCTGTGCGAAAGCTATGAAACGACCCGCATCACCACCGATTCACTCGAGGGAGAGAGGTTGGCGAGAATCATAGCCTTTGCGAACCAGAAAGGCGGGGTGGCCAAGACGACCACCACGCTCAACCTGGGGGTGGCTTTTCAGGAGCTTGGCCACCGTGTGCTTGCGGTTGATCTTGATCCGCAAGGGAACCTGACTATGAGCTTGGGCCTTAACCCTGATCTAGTGCGTCCCAGCATGTACGACGTGCTGGTGAACGGGGTAGCTATACAGAGGGTGATCCACGAGCGAGAGCTGGATGTGGCTGTATCCAGCATAGACCTAGCAGCGGCAGAGATAGCGCTCAGTTCCCTAATCGGACGGGAGCGGGTCCTTAGCAAAGCCCTTATGCCCATCGGGGACCGTTACGATTACATCCTTATAGACACTCCGCCCTCGTTGGGTCTACTCACCGTGAACGCGCTTACCGCAGCCCATGCAGTTATCATCCCTGTCCAGTGTGAGTATCTGTCGCTGCGTGGACTGGCTCAGCTTGAGCGTACCCTTGAGCTAGTGAGAGAGAACTTGAACCCGGAGGTGCACATAGCCGGCATCGTGCCCACGATGTACGATGGACGTACGGTGCACGGGCGGGAGGCCGTAGAGGTACTGAGGAGCAGTTTCGGTGACCTCGTGTTTAAGACCACGATAGGCAAGACGATTAAGTTCGCAGAGGCTCCTGTCAAGGGGGAGTCCGTGCTTAAGTATGCGCCGGACAGTCGGGCTGCGGAAGCGTATCGCCAGCTTGCTAGAGAGGTGCTTGATGGAAAAAAGACCTAGCATGAAAGATAGTGGCCTGAGTTTTCTCTTTCGGGCCACAGAGGCGGCTAGGCCCGCCGATGGGAAGGAGACTCAAGGGTCGAGTTCGCCCGATCTTACCGAGGAGCCTGGAGATCTTCTCTCTACGTCGGAGGATCCTGCGTCTGGACGCCCCCCAGCCCACGCGCGAGGTGAGAAGGCCGCAGGCGATGCGGCTGGGTCTGGCCAACCTACCGACGAGGCCCGTCGGACCCTGATCCCTCCGTCCCGCAGCTTCCCGGCTGTCATCCGCGTGGTCGGGGTCGGCGGCGCCGGAACGAACGCAGTGAACCGCATGGTGGAAGCGGGGCTACAGGGGGTGGAGTTTATCGCCATCAACACGGACGCGCAGGCGCTGGCCATGTGCGAGGCCGACCATAAGCTGCGCATTGGCAAGGATCTCACCAAAGGGTTGGGCGGAGGGTCTGATCCCAAAGTGGGGCGGGATGCGGCGCTTGCCGCCTATGAGGAGATCAAGGCAGCTTTACGGGGGAGCGACATGGTCTTTGTGACCGCCGGTGAAGGCGGTGGCACCGGTACAGGAGCGGCTCCGGTGGTGGCGGAGATAGCGCGCTCTCTGGGTGCGCTCACCATAGGGGTGGTCACCCGGCCCTTCTCTTTTGAGGGTAGAAAGCGCTGTTTGCAGGCACTGGAAGGGATTCGAGCACTGAGGCAACGAGCCGACACTGTGATCGTAGTGCCGAACGATAAGCTCCTTGAGGTAGCCGACAGGCACACCACCATGGTGGAGGCTCTGCGGCTGGCGGACGATGTTCTGAGACAGGGGGTGCAGGGCATCTGCGACCTGGTGACGGTTCCCGGGCTAATCAACCTGGACTTAGCCGATGTACGCACCATCATGAGCGGTGCGGGTACGGCGCACATGGGCATCGGGCGGGCGCGTGGCGAGGGTCGGGCAAAGAAGGCGGCCGAGATGGCTCTGAATTCGTCTCTACTTGAGACCTCAGTTGAGGGGGCGCGCGGAATTCTCCTTAACGTGAGTGGAGGCTCTAATCTCTCCCTCTACGAGATAACCGAGGTGGCCGATATCGTGGGGGCAGCGGCTGACCCCGAAGCCAATATCATTTTTGGAGCCGTGGTGGACGAATCGTTGGGCGACTCCCTTTGGGTGACGGTGGTAGCGGCTGGTTTTGAGGCTACAAGCGAAGAGGTCATAATGGCTGAGATCGAGCAGGCCACCAGGATGGGACGTGCTGCTGAGCGGGAGGAGGCTGAGACCTCCAAGGTTGAGCCCGCTGTGGAGAGTAGACCTGCTCCGGCGCGGCCTACTTCCCCACCTCCAAGGAGTGACGCTGATGAGCTGGAGATCCCGCCCTTCTTGCGCTAGCAGGGGGGAGAAATGGCGGAGGCTGAGCGCCAGCTAGGGGAAGTGCCGGCTATTCAGGGTGAAGTCGCGATCGGGGGTAAGGTCCTACTCAAGGGTGAGGTCGCGCTCAAAGTAGAGGCAGGTCTTTTCGAGCAGTCCTAGACTGCGGTAGAAGGCGTGGGCTTCTAAGTTCCAAGGCTCAGCTAGCAGGAAAAGTCGAGTGCAGCCGCGGGCGCGAGCGAGCTTTTCCGCGGCTGCCATAAGGCCGCGACCCACGTGCAGGCGCCGGCGAACGCGGGTGACGATTAGGTCTTGCAGCTCGCATACTGGCGAGGCCGACCAGGTGCTGTGTGAGAAGATGAGGGCGCACATGCCCACAACTTGTCCATTGTCGTCTGCCACCAGGAAGAGGTGGTCAGGCTGGTCAAGGATGGCCGAGACAGTGGCCGCGAGACGTGTGGCCTCCGGAGGCTGTACGCCATGATGCTCCATTATCTCCCGAAGGAGCGCGAGAAGAGCAGGGATGTCCGTAGCGGTGGCTTGTCGATATAGGACCATAGTTTGTTGAGGTTAGCAGATGAATGATGAGTGGCTGTATCTGAACGGTTCTTTCCTACCTCTCACTGAGGGACGCATAGCTGTGGAGGACCGGGGGTTCCAGTTAGGGGACGGGGTTTACGAGGTCGTCAAGGTCATGAACGGACGGCTGGTGTGGTGGGAAGACCACTGTGAGCGGCTGCGTCGCAACTTGAGGGAGATCAGTCTCCTTCAAGCCTTGGATGGACACCCCTTTGATGAGGTCCTTCCCGAGCTGATTCGCAGATCCGGTATACGTGATGGCATGGTGTACCTGCAGGTCACCCGTGGCTGCGCTCCCCGGGACTTCTTCTTCCCCGAGTCCTTTCAGCCTACAGTGCTTGCCTACGTGCGCAGTGTGTCCTTGCCTCAGGCAAAGGAGATTCTGACTGGGGTGGCACTGCATCCGGTAGAGGATCTGCGGTGGGCGCGTTCGGACATCAAGTCAACCAATCTGCTGGCCGCTGTTCTAGCCAAGGAGGAGGCGCGCAAGGCGGGGGCCGACGAGGCACTTTTTGTGGGACCCGGTGGGATAGTTAGAGAGGGCGGATCGGCCAACGTCTTTGCTGTGTTGGATGGAGTGCTGAGGACTCACCCTTTGAACAATCGCATCTTACCGGGGGTCACGCGCAAGCATGTGCTTGAAATCGCGCGGCGCGAGGGCTACCCCACGGAAGAGAGAGCGTTTACGCTGGAGGAGCTTCGCGCGGGTGCCAAGTCAGGGGCGGAAGCGTTTATTGCCTCCACGTTGAAGGACATTATGCCGGTGGTCAAGGTGGGTGACATAGTGTTAGGCGAGGGCCGTCCCGGGCCGATCACGCTTCAACTGGTGGACCTGATGCGGCGCGAACAGGCGGCCTTGGTGGGACTGGAGCCGCCGGCTCCGGTCGCTTCTAAGCTAAGGGAGGTTTAGACATGGAGCGACTAGAAAGGGAGCGACTTACAATCGACATGCGGCGCTGCATGGCCGAAGGTCCCGAGCTGGCGGGGCTTGAGTCAGCTAACCTAACCTCTCATATGCTGGACATGCTGAAGCCACGTCTGGAGGAGGCACGGGGCGCTGTTCTGGCGGCTAAGGGAAAAGGAATGCTGGGCTGGATGGACCTGCCTTGGGAGGATCCCCAGCCGCTTCTTGACTTTGCCAAGGAAAAAGAAGGCAAGTTCGATGCCTTGCTGGTGATTGGCATCGGGGGCTCGGCTTTGGGCACGATCGCTCTAAGCCGGGCACTTCTGCCCCTCTTCTACAACGAGCTTTGTCCAGCCGAGCGCGGTTATCGGCCTCGTCTCTACGTGCTTGACAATGTGGACCCGGATGAGACCGCAGCGCTTCTTCGCCGTCTTCCCTTGGAGCGCACTCTGGTTAACGTCACCTCCAAGTCGGGGACCACGAGCGAGTCTATGGCCAGTTTCTTGGTGGTCAAGGAGTGCCTCGATGCCGCTGTGGGGAAACGGCAAGCGGCTGAGCACCTGGTCTTCATCACCGATCCGGGGGAGAACGCTCTTCGCCGGATCGGGGAGAGACTGTCGGTACCGATCTTTGCTCTGCCTTCGGGAGTGGGGGGCAGGTTCTCTGTGCTCTCAGTCGTGGGGCTGCTTCCCGCCGCCATAACCGGCATGGATGTGGAGGGTCTGCTGGCCGGGGCCAGAGACATGGCTGAGTGGATCGCCTCCACTGAGGGCTGGGAAAATCCGGCCTGCGCATATGCCGGTGTGCACTACCTGGAGGACACCAGTCTAGGGCGGTGTGTGAGCGTGATGATGCCCTACTCAGCCCGACTGCGCGACATGGCCGACTGGTACCGACAGCTGTGGGCGGAAAGCCTCGGCAAGGAGGTCGACCGCCAAGGACGGGTGGTCAATGTTGGTCCCCTCCCGGTCAAGGCCTTGGGCGTGACCGACCAGCATTCTCAACTGCAGCTGTATGCCGAAGGCCCCGACGACAAAGTCATTACCTTCCTGGGGGTGAAAGAGTTTGGGGAAACGGTGATCATTCCGCGTCCGGGGCCAGAGGCAGAGAGCCTTGCCTACCTGGGCGGACACAGTTTGGCCGAGCTGATGTGGGCTGAACAGGAGGCAACTGCCTGGGCGCTCTATAAGAAAGGACGCCCCTCACTCACCATCACTCTTCCCCGGGTGGATGCCTTTTCCGTGGGGGCGCTCATCTACATGCTGGAGGTGGCCACGGCCATCGCCGGCGAACTATATGACGTGAACGCTTTTGACCAGCCTGGCGTGGAGATGAGTAAACAGGCCACCTATGCCTTGCTGGGACGTCCGGGTTACGAGGATCTGGCCAAGGAGCTCAAAGAGGGGATGGCTGGACGGGCCCAGGCAGGATAAGACTGGACGGGCCCAGGTTGGGTGACGCTAGCGGCTCAGGCGGGGTGATGCTAGTGGCCCTTGCTGGCGAACATATGTTCGGTTATTATGTTTCTCATGCAAGGGCAAGCTACAGCGACTAGGTCTAGCGCGGTTCTCGGGGCTGGTTTCGGCTTCTCGGGGCGTCCGCGTGCCCCTTACCGGGTGATAGCCCACTTTGATTTCGACGCCTTCTTTGCCGCGGTTGAGGAGAATCGGGATCCGTCTTTAAAGGGCAAACCAGTTATCGTAGGAACGGGCGAGCGAGGAGTGGTGTCTACCGCTAACTATGTTGCTCGTCGCTACGGCGTTCACTCGGCTATGCCCCTTAGCACTGCTAGACGTCTCTGCCCTCAGGGGGTGTACTTAAACGGGCATCATCGGCTTTACCAGGAATACTCCCGGAGGTTCCTGGCTATGTTAGAGCAGTACTCTCCCCTGGTGGAGCAGGTAGGGCTGGACGAAGCCTACATTGATCTTACCGGCACCGAGGCTTTGTTCGGACCGCCAGAGCGGACAGCCCGTCTGCTTCAGCAGCAGGTGGCCGACGAGCTTGGTCTTAGCATCTCGGTGGGGATGGCGGCCAACAAATTGGTGGCCAAAGTAGCTTCAGATCAAGGGAAACCAGGCGGTTTCACTGTGGTTCCGCCGGGCAAAGAAGCAGAGTTCCTAGCGCCTCTGCCGGTGGAAAGGCTGCCAGGGGTAGGGCCTGCTTTGCTTGAGCAGTTACGCGACCGCGGCATTGCCACAATAGGCGATCTAGCCCAGGTTCCTCCTCTGCTGCTTAGGCTCTCTTTTGGAGAGTGGGGGGAAGTGCTTGCCTACCGAGCCCGGGGAGAGGATGTGCGTCCTGTGGCTACTCGGGAAGAGATCAAGTCTATCTCCCGGGAGTACACCTTTGGAGAGGATGTTGGTGACGAGGAAGTGCTTGAGTCGACGCTAATAGGGCTCACCGAGGAGGCCTGCCGTCGTTTGCGGGCCAAGCGGTTAGAGGCGCGCACTATTACAGTGAAGATCCGCTATTCCGATTTTGTTACCCACACTTGTTCTCGTACCCTGCCTCGTCCTTTGGATGTGGATGAGGTCTTTTTTAGAGAGGTGCTTTCTTTGTTCCGGCAAGGGCGCCGTCGGCGTTACCGTCTTCGGTTAGTGGGGGTGGTACTCAGCAATTTGGTCCCCCGCTCTTGGCAGGACGATCTTTTTGATGAAGAGCTGCCCTTGCTGAGGGAGTTGGACCTGAAATTGGATGCTATCCGCGAAAAATACGGCAAGGATGCCGTGCGCCGAGGAGCGGTGCTACCTTTCCTCAGACTGGCCGGCTCTTCTCCCTACTCGGCCGGGCCTTCCCTGCACTCGGCCGGGCCTTCCCTGCACTCGGCCGGGCCTTCCCTGGACTTGGCCGGGCCTTCCCTGGACTTGGCCGGCTCTTCTCTCCGCGGCTACTCCGCTCGGGCGTAAATCCGCACTTCCGAAAGAGCGGTGTCCTCCCAGATCTCTCCCGGGAAGGTAGCCACTATCACCAGCCGCATCCACTCCACTGGCTGACGAGTAGGGATGATGGTCTGGAAGTCCTTGGAGTCTATCAGGTCCACGAGTTGCGTGGTGCCCGTAGAATACTCAAGGGCAAGCCTTTTTACTCGCCCGTTCCCGCGGTACCGTTCGTCGTCTTTCTGGTACCCGTTTGCGATCTCAATCCGGGACAACGTCAGCTGGCCTGAGAAGCGGAACTCTACCCACTCACCAACGCCCGGTCCCGGTGCCCCTTCTTCCCAGGCTGTGGCCAGGTCCCCGTCGACCAGGTTGGTGGGGCCGTAACTATTGGTGGAGGTGGCCTTGAGCGACGAGGAAGCGAACACCGAAGCTGGTCTTACAAGAACTGCTGGCAAGGTGGAAGTAGGGCTGGAAGAGCTAGTGCTTTGCCCGGAAGTGGGCTCTGAGGTCATGCCAATAATGGTGGCCGTAGTCCCGGATTGACCGGCGTAGGGGTTGACGTTTTCGGTGGTACTAATAGTGGAGCTGACGACCTTGTAGAAGGAGAAGCTCACAGCAGCAAGTAGAAGCAGAAGCACCAAACCTAAGGCTGTGCCTGCAGCGGTCACCCGTCGTCTCCGCCAAGGGCGGTTGCTTCGCAAAACTGCTCCGCAGCGACTGCAGAAGGTCGCATCGGGAGCGTTCAGGGTGCGGCACTGGCTGCACCTGATGAAACGGCTACCACCAAGTGTCACTCGCTCCTCCCGGCAATCTTCGTCTTCGTGCTGCTTCTGGGCAGTCAGGCCTTGGCCGTCTCCAAGGCAGTCAGGCCTTGGCTGTGTGCAATACTATTACAAACAGGCGATGAGGCTCGCCTTCAAACGCGCCTCCAGGCGCTGATAGCTTCTGGGGGACCTAGCGAGGACCCAGGGAAAAGCCGGTTACGGCAACTGCAGCGTACATGGTCTGGGAGGTCCGCGACAGCAAGTGGCGAGCGAGGATGAAAGCCAAGAGGCCGGGGGAGGGGGTGGTTTTGCTGTCCGCCGCTCTCCGGGGCACAGGTCCTTAGGGGAGACCGTTTTATGGGGGCTTGTCGGCTACGCGCTGGTCTTCCTAGTTGCCCTGGGTAGTCACCGGTCCTCGGCTGTTGCTGGGCGCCCCCAGCCCCTCGCCGGGTTAGAAGCCGGTTTCAGCTTCGGGTTCTTTCTCTTCCTTGTCTGTGCTCTAGCCGGCTTGTGCCTGATAGCCTACCTGCTTCTGGTGGGCGGGGGACGACGGCGGCGGCCAGACTACGAGCAATACCGCGAGCTCCCTCTGTCTGTACTTAGCCGAGTTGTGGCCTTCTTCTTGGTCCTGCTTGTTCCTGTCACTTTGCTGGCCGTGCTCTTACTCTCGAATGGCAGCGCTCCGGAAGTCACTCCTATCACCGTATCTCCGGGGATGAGCGTAGTAGGCGGCGGGGACAGCGGAGCCGGAGCGGCCACGGGAGTGGGCTTCTCTTGGTGGTGGATGCTAGGGGTCCTGAGTGTGGCCTTGGTGGGGGGAGTGGCGATTTTGCTGGTACGGTGGCGGCTTGGGGTACATCACCGCTCTAGCGGTGAGGGGCTCGAGATGACGAAACGGGTGAGCGCGCGCCAGGCTGCTCTTGAAGTCTTGGCCGCCTCTCTTGAAGACCTAAGACGCGAGCCTGACCCGCGTCGGGCGGTGATCCGGGCATATCTTAGTGCGGAGCGTCTGCTTGGACGACACGGTTTGGGTAGGCAGCCTCACGAAGCTCCTCTTGAGTACCTTAGTCGCTGGCTGCGGGCCCTGGGCACAAGCGCATCTGCTGGTGAGCGACTGACTTGGCTCTTTCAGCGGGCGCGCTTTAGTCCGCATGCCATCGACAGCAACATGAAGGCCGAAGCCATTGCCGCTTTTTCCGCTGTGTGTGACGAGCTGGAAAGGGGGGAGACGTGAGGTCGCGGGTGCTCATTCTGGCTTTCGTTGCGGCCGCTTTTGTGGTCGCAGGCGGGGTCGTCCTCTACCGTTTTACCCAGGGAATGGTGGTGCTCGTCTACGTTCTTGCCTGGACTGCCGTATTGCTGGCGATCCTACTGGCGCGGGTGCGTGCTCTGCTTCCTCCTGCTCCCGAGTTTGGTCGTCTGCGCGAGCCCAAACTCGAGGAGGTCATGCCGGTGGACGAGTTCCAGACGCTGTTACGCCACCTTAGGCTCTCCCGGCTCAGCAGTGCTGACGTCCATTCCCGTCTTGGCCCGGTGGTAAGGGAGATTGTGGCCACCCGACTTGCCAGACATCAGGGGGTGGATCTCGTCCGGGAGCCAGACAAGGCGCAGCATCTTCTCGGCGAAGGCAAGGTCTGGGAGCTTGTGCGGCCCGACCCCGAGGCGCGCCCGGACAGATTCTCAGGGGGATGGTCGCGGCGTGAGCTTGAGCAGGTACTCAACCAGCTAGAGAGGCTTTGATGGTCAGTCTTGATGTGCAACAGGTGGCTGCTCTCGGGTCCCAGATGATCGAGCAGGTAGAGCGTGCGGTGGTGGGGAAGCGCTCGGTGCTCGAGCTGGTCCTAATAGGAGTGCTGGCTGACGGGCATGTTCTTTTGGAAGACCTTCCTGGTCTCGCCAAGACTCTGATCGCTCGCTCGTTCGCGCAGGTAGCCAGCCTCGACTTTGCCCGTATCCAGTTCACTCCTGATCTCATGCCCTCCGATGTAACGGGCACTTCTATCTATAACCAGCGGACAGGCGAGTTCGAATTCCGTCCTGGGCCTGTGTTTGCCAATCTGCTCCTCGGTGACGAGATCAACCGGGCACCAGCCAAGACGCAGTCGGCGCTGCTTGAAGCTATGCAGGAAAGGCAGGTGACCACCGACGGGGTGACCCGCCTTCTGCCGCGGCCCTTCCTCGTGCTTGCTACCCAGAACCCGATCGAGTACGAGGGCACCTATCCTCTACCGGAGGCGCAGCTTGACCGGTTTCTCATGCGCTTATCAGTCGGGTACCCGGAGCGAGAGGATGAGGCGCTCATGCTGAAAAGGCGAGGCGAGCGCAAGCAGGAGAGGATTGAGCTTGAGGCTGTCGTGCACCGGGACACGTTCTTGGCCATGCAACGGGCAGCAGAGGAGGTGTACGTGGCCGAGAGTGTGCGCCTGTACATGGTCGACCTCGTGCGAGAGACCCGCAACGACCGCCGGGTGCTGGTGGGAGCAAGTCCTCGCGGTTCTCTTGCGCTGTATCTGTTATCCCGGGCCCGGGCGGCTCTTGCCGGGCGCGACTTTGTTGTCCCTGATGACGTGAAGGGGGTGGCCGTGCCAGCCCTGGCTCACCGCTTGACTTTGCGTCCAGAGTACTGGGTGCAAAAGGTGTCGGCAGAAGATGTGGTCAAGGATGTGCTAGCCACGGTGCCGACACCGGTTCTGGAGGTTCCGGATTGAGCCAAGCTTGAGCGAGGGAGTAGGGGTGGAGGTCCGGGAGTTGAAGCGTACTGGCAAACTGTCGGTCTACGCTGCTCTGGCAGCGGCTTGTCTTCTCGCCGGGCTGGTCTTGGGGCGGGTCGAGCTAGTGGCCTTAGGGGCGCCGTTCGCCGTGTTCTTGGTGGTCGGTGTGTCTTGGCGGCCGCCTTCCCCGGCGAAGGCGGAGGTAAGTCTAGACCGCGTGCGGGCGCTGGCCGGGGAGGAGGTCGAAGCGGCGCTGACGATTGTTAACGGCAGCGGGGCGTCTTGGGTGGAGGCGGCTGTGTTCCTGCCTGAGGGCCTGCGAATGCAAGGAGGAGAAAGAAGAGGAGAGCGGACACGAGGACGGAAAAGGCAAGCCGACCGAGTCCTGCTCAGGGTGGCAGGTGAGGAAGGCCGCGTGGTGCGGTTGCCAATCAATTGTGAAAGGTGGGGAAGTTTCCGGGTAGGAGACGTTCTGCTCACGTCCAAGGGGCCAACGGGGCTTCTTGTCTCCGACAGCTTCGTGACCGGGCGCCAGCTTCTGCGCGTGTACCCGAGACCGGACTGGATTCGGTCCAGTGTGAGACCGGAGCAGACGCAGCCGTTCGTTGGTAACCGGGTTTCCAAGAGGGAAGGAGAAGGCCTTGAATTTGCGGGCACGCGGCCCTACGTGCACGGAGAACGGCCGCGCCGGATTAACTGGCGTGCTACCACGATGAGGCGAGAACTCTATGTCAATGAGCAACATCCTGAGCATAATGCGGACGTGGTGCTCTTCCTTGACACCTTCTCGGAGGCCCGCCGGTTCGACGAGAGCATTCTCTCGCTTGCCGTGAGGGCGGCAGCCTCGCTGGCCGACCACTACCTGGCTACCCGAGATCGCGTGGGTCTAGTGGCCTTTGGCGGGCTACTTCGCTGGCTTACCCCTGCGGCTGGCGAGGTGCAGCGCTACCGTATAGCTGAGGCCTTGCTCGAGACCGAAAGTGTGCTGTCTTTTGCCTGGAAGGACCTGGAGGTGGTGCCCAAACGTGCCCTCACCCCCCAGGCGCTGGTAATTGCGCTCAGTCCCCTTCTTGACCAGCGAAGCGTACAAGCTCTGCTTGATGTACGCAGAAGGGGCTTTGACCTTGCGGTGATAGAGATCTCCCCACTCAGGTTCGTGGGAGAATCCGTTGACCCGTTGACCGACTTGGCTCTGCGCTTGTGGCGCCTCTGGCGGGAGACACTGCGTTATCGCTATGAACAGCTGGGAGTGGCTGTCGTGACTTGGGACGGGACAACCCCGCTTGCCGGGGTGATGGAGGAGGTGGGAGCATTCCGCAGGTTCGCGCGATACGTGCCCGTCTAGTGGTGGCCCTCGCTGCCTTGGTGCTGGCTACCGGTTTGGCGCTTTATCCGGCTTTGCGCGCGCGTGAGCTCGTGGCTCTTGCCGCGATCCTGGGAGCGGCGGGGGTGATGGCGGCGGTCATCAGTATGGCAAAGCTCGGTCAGCTGGTCGGGGTGGCGCTCTTTCTGCTGGCTGCGGAGTACGCCGTGGTGCAAGTGGTCAGTGGTCTGGGGCTGGCTGGTGCAGCAGTCTATCCGGCCGGACTGCTTGTCTTGGGCGAGCTTCTGTTCTGGGCGGTGGAACTCGCTCGGCTGGCCGCCCTGGATCGTGCCATCGTTGCGGGCAAGGTGCTGATGGTGGGCCTGACAGCTGTGGGTGGAATGCTGGCCGCGGTCATCGCATTGGCGACAGCAGCGATGAGTCCTATAGGTGCCGTAGCCGGCGCTCTGGCTGGGGGCGGGGCGGCTGTCGGCGTGTTTGCGGTCTTACTGCTTCTTGTCGGCCGGGCGTCTCGGCGAGCATGAGAAGACGTTCCCAGGGCTTCCCGCGCACCATGGGAGAGCTCACTTTTTACCACCACGTGGAGCCGGAGAGGCCTAGGCCAACTGCTACCAGGCGCACATGCTCGTTTGTCAGTTGAGAGCCTTCTCCGTTTTGGCCCCGCTCTCTTAGGTGGACAATGCGGCTGCTGCTTTCAGGCGCTCCTTCGCCGCGCGCACTCGCTCGAGCTGGCCACCCGAGGCGGAGGCCAGTTCCCGTACGGTAGTGGCTTCCTGCTGCATGAAGTCCTCAGCCTGCCGGGCTATCTGGTCTATAGATCGGCTGGCGGCCTCAGTCCACTGCCAAGCCAGTCGTGTGAGGTTCTTTTCCACCTCCCAACCGATCTGTCCGCGCAGTCGCCAGTAGATCAAGCGCCGGAAGATGAACATGGGCACAAGGAACCACACCATGTCCAGCGGGATATCGAAAGTCTTGTCCACATGGATATCAGGAAAGCGCGGCGGGTCTATCTCCACAGTGAAAGTGGCCCCCTTGAAGCGAGTACCCAGGGCCTTCTCCACCGCTTGTGACAGGCGGTCCTGGAAGGCGCGCACTATTCGGCCAAAGTGGGTCTCGGCCTCGGCCAAGTGCGCAGAGAGGAACTGCTCTCCTTGTGGCAGGACTTCGCCTAGCCGCAGGCTCAGGCTGCGACTGGCCCAGTCCTGGAATTGCTCCGATGTTTTGGCCAGGTTGCCTCGCCACTTTTTCGACTCTGTGTCGAAGTCGGCTCTGACCTTGGCGAGCACCTGGGGATAGAGGGCGTTGTAGCCCTCGGTGAGCGACTGATGGACCCGCCGCTTGAGATCGGCAGCCAGCAGCCGCACTTCCGTATGGATTTGCCCTAGGTGGCCTTGTTCCCGCTCCACCAAAGAAATCAGCTCGGCTCGGGCCTGCTCGGTGACCTCGGCGGCGGTTTCAGCCAGGGCCAGGTAGTCGAGGCACTCTTGCACTAAGGCCCGCACCTTGTGGTCGATGATCTCCCGCAGCCTCTCCTCGTGTCGGCTTGCCACCCGATCGATCAGGTAGGTTCGTAGCTCATCGCGCAGTGACGCGTACTCCGGTTTTGTGGAGTAGGGATAGATGGGCGGCTCTATATGCAGGCGCTTCTTGAGTTCGTCCCTTACAAATGACTTCACCCTTTCCACCTGCTCTGGGGTGGCCAGATCTACCTTGGTCAGCAAGATGATGATCTCGGGCGTGAAGCGGGTGAGGTCACGGATGAGAGTGAGGTCATCCTCGGACAGTGGCGGGTCAAGGGTGAGCGCCACTATGGCGGCGCCTATCTCCGGCAGCCAGTCTACGCAGGTCTTGGTGGTCCGGGTGTAGATGCTCCCCAACCCGGGTGTGTCGACGAAGCGGACGGTGCGGAAGGCTTCAAGCGCCGGCGATTCAATGTCGACCAGGGCCACCTGTTTTACGTTCTCGGGGTTCTCCTTCTCGGTGACGAACTCGGCCAGTCGGTCAAGAGGAATCTCTTCCTTTCTGCCGTCCTGGTAGATGACGGTAGCTTGCTCCGTGGGTCCGTAGTAGAGCTGGGTGATGACAGCGGTGGCAGGAAGCACGTCGACGGGCAGAAGATCGCGGCCGATTATCTGGTTTAGGAAGGAGCTCTTGCCCGCTTTGAAGCGCCCCACCACTGCCACGTTCACGATGCGACTCTCGCGAGCAAGGTGAGTGACGGCTCTTATCTGGGGAAGAAGGGAGTCAAGATGAAAGCTTGCCTGGATGTCTCTTACGACATCCAGAGCGGTCGGGGCCAGCCGACCTTGCTCAAGTGTTTGTTCCGCTCTATCCAACCCTACCTCACTTCCGGTGCCGGCCGAACGCTCAGCCGAATTGCCTCTCACATCGGTGATAGGGGTCATCAGCGGCCGCAGCGACCGCGGATAGGGCGGACTCCATCGCCGCGGAAAGTATAGCACGTGGTATCATGCCGAGCGGCGATGGAGTCCGCCTCACAATCGCGGCTTTGCCGCTGATGACCCCTACGTTGTGTAGTGTTTGTGCCGGCGCACAAGGCACGACAGATGCAACGAGGTGGTTCAGCGGGAACGAAGCCTACATTCCTTTTACCGTGTCCGGACTGGTGCTTCTTGCCAGTCTTATTTCTATCCGCTTTGCCCTTTCCGTGGCCATTGTGGAGATCGCCATGGGCGTGGTAGCTGGCAATCTCTTGCACATGCAGTCGACTCCCTGGATTGACTTCTTGGCTAGTCTTGGCAGCGTGCTCCTTACTTTCCTTGCTGGGGCCGAGGTTGATACGGCGCTCTTCAGAGCGCGATTGAAGGAGAGTCTTCTGATTGGAGGTTTCTCCTTCTTGGTTCCTTTCATAGGTGCTTTGGCCTATTGCTACTTCGTGGCAGGCTGGCATCTTCAAGCGGCCGAGATCGCGGGCGTGGCCTTGTCAACCACCTCGCTTGCCGTGGTTTATGCTGTTTTAGTGGAGACGGGCTTAACCGCCACGGAAATCGGCAAGACCATCATGGCGGCCTGTTTTGTGACTGACCTGGGCACTGTCCTTGCCCTGAGCGTGCTCTTCGCAGACGTGAACTGGTGGACGCTCGGCTTTGTGCTCATATCAGCGGCAGTCATTGTCCTTGGCCCGACTCTGCTCCGCTGGTTCGGTCGGCGCTATAGCGGCAAGGTGATCGAGCCGGATCTCAAGGCGATTCTTTTTGTTCTTTTCGGCCTGATGCTGGTGGCCCAGCTCGGTCACAGCCATGCTGTGCTTCCTGTATTCCTCCTGGGAGCGGTGCTAGCCAAAGAATTCGCAAAGCAGCGCGACCTACAGCGTAAGTTGCGCGTGCTAGGCTTCGGGATAATCACTCCTTTCTTTTTCCTAAAAGGCGGCATGAACGTCTCGGTAGGGGCGCTGGTCACAAGTGCTGGTCTTGTCGGGGTGCTATTTGCCATTAAGGTGGCGGCTAAGTTCATAGGCGTGTTCCCGTTCGCCCGAAAGTATTTGCGGCCGGACGCCATGTATACCACCCTGCTTATGAGCACTGGGCTTACTTTTGGCACCATCTCTGCGCTGTATGGCCTGCAGACGGGACACATCGACAAGGCGCAGTTCACCGTACTAGTGACGGTGGTGATAGCCACGGCCGTCATTCCCACGGTCATCGCGCAGCGGTTCTTCCAGCCACGGGCTGCGGGAAGCGCCGAAGTAGCGTCCGGAAAGCAAGATTCTGGAGTTCAACAAGAAAGAGGGGAGGCGGTGCATGTTCCGCAAGATACTCGTAGCCAATGACGGCTCCGAACATGCAAGGAAGGCGCTAGTCAAAGGCATACAGCTAGCTCAGCTCACGGGAGCAGAGCTTCACATGATCTGCGTGGAGGAGCATCTGCCGCACTACGCGGCTACGGTGGGGGAGGTGCTGGAAGAGCGAGCAGAAGAGGACAGCTATTTCGCCGGAGTGGTCCGGGAGGCTGAGGAGTTTGCCGCCGAACAGGGCATCGAACTTCGCAGCGTGATCACTCCTGGCCACGAGGTTGAGACTGTGGTCAAGTACGCGGAAAAAGAGGGGGTCGACCTACTGGTGTTCGGCTTCATGGGCCACTCCCGGGTTCTGGGCCGGATAATGGGTGGAACTGCCGGCAACCTGACCAGGCTGGCTCCTTGTTCGGTTCTGGTGGTGAAGTAGGCGGGAAACCGCGGCCCCTCTGCTAGAATCAACTCACCACTGGCGTCATCGCCAGACTCACGTTGCCTGTTCTCTTTTTTAGAACGCAGGGAGAGTGACCGATGCCAGACGCCGATAGTATTAGGGAGTCTAAGAACTACTACCTTGACGTGCCGCAACGCCGGGAAGCCTTCTACGTCAAGGGGTCCGAATCCTTGGATTGGGGCATGCAGAACCGACTTGCCCGCATCTTCGACCCGCAGTCCGGCCGGACGGTGATGCTGGCCGTTGACCACGGGTATTTCCAAGGTCCCACCTCCGGGCTTGAACGAGTGGATGTGAACATTCTGCCCTTGGTCCCTTACGCCGACGCGGTGATGCTCACCCGGGGCATCTTGAGGTCAGTGGTGCCTCCGTCCTGCCCCAAGGCCATTGTGCTACGGGCAAGCGGCGGCCCGAGCATCCTGAAGGAGCTTTCCAACGAGCAGCTGGCGGTGGACATTGAGGATGCTATCCGGCTGAACGTGTGCGCCATGGCGGTACAGGTGTTTGTGGGTGGCGAGTATGAAACCCAGTCAATTCACAACCTGACCCGCCTGGTGGACATGGGTAACCGCTACGGCATCCCTGTCCTGGGCGTGACCGCCGTGGGCAAAGAGATGGCCCGGGATGCCCGCTACTTCCGTCTTGCTTGCCGGATCGCGGCGGAGTTGGGGGCGCATTTTATCAAGACCTACTACGTAGAGCAGGACTTCGAGACAGTGACGGCTTCCTGTCCGGTCCCCATTGTCATGGCGGGGGGCAAGAAGTTGCCGGAGCTGGAAGCTCTCACCATGGCCTACAAGGCGGTGAGCGAAGGCGCGGCCGGAGTGGACATGGGGCGGAACATATTCCAGTCGGAGGCGCCAGCGGCCATGATTCAGGCGGTGCGCAAGGTGGTACACGAGCTGATGAAGCCTGAAGAGGCCTACGAGCTCTTCCTTACCTTGAAGAACGAGAAGAAGTAGGGGCAGTGGACACCACGCTTGCCCGGCTACGGTCACTGTGCCCCACTGTGAGCGTGGGCACGTTGACCGCTGACCTCATGAACCTGGGCTCTGAGCTAGCCTTGCTCGAGCGGGCGGGGGTGGGCGTGGTCCATGTGGACGTGATGGATGGCTACTTCTGTCCGCAAGTGACGGTGGGGCCGGTCTACGTCAAGGGACTGCGCACGCCGCTTCTGAAAGACGTCCATCTCATGGTGCATGAACCGCTCGACAAGCTTGAGGCCTACGTAGCGGCTGGAGCAGACGTAATCACCGTACATGTGGAAGCGGCCGTGCACATTCACCGGGTGCTGCAGCGTCTGGGGGCCCTGGAACACAGCGCCGGGCCGGAGAAGGGGATAGTGCGCGGGTTGGCGCTTAATCCGGGGACGCCTTTGGAGTGGCTCACCCCTCCGCTGCTTGCGGAAGTCGACTTGATCTCGCTACTTGCCGTCGATCCGGGGTGGAGTGGACAGAAGTTCGCCCCCACCACCTTGCAGCGACTGGCTAGGGTCAAGCAGCTTGTGAAAGCAAGTGGCCGGGAGATCCTGGTGTGCGTGGACGGTGGAATAACGCGGGATAACATTGCTGAGGTGGCAGCGGCGGGGCCTGATCTGGTGGTGGCCGGAAGTGCCGTGTTTGACGGAGGAGACGCCTTGGCTAACGCGCGCTTCCTACTGGAAACGCTACGTCGGGCGGCTCACGGGGCGAGCTGAGGACAAAGCCGCAAGTCATGGGCTTAGCGTGTGGACCGAGGGCGAGGTGCCGAAGTGCAGTCAAGGTGGTCCGAGCAAGAGGCGGCTGAGTTCGTAGCTCGCTACGCTGCGGACTGGGGGGAGGCGCTAGCTCTACGCACGTATTCCGCCCGGCTGCTAGGAGCGGAGCCCAGCCTGGTTCTTCACGGCGGAGGCAACTCCTCGGTAAAGACAACCTGGCGCAACATCTTCGGGGAGGAATTCCCGGCGATTTTTGTCAAGGCCTCCGGTGCCGACATGGCTTCTCTTGAGCCGGCCGGACACTGCGGCCTTGATCTTGGCGCTTTGCGCCGCCTGCGGGCGCTACCGGGGCTGGACGACGAAGGGATGGTGGAGCAGCTTCGTCTTCACTTGCTTCGGGCAGACGCCCCTACACCCTCGATAGAGGCGCTTGTGCATGCTTTTCTGCCCTTTACCTACATAGACCACACCCACGCGGATGCCATCCTTGCTCTCACTAATCGGGAGGACGGGGAGGCCGTAGTGCGCGAGGCTCTTGGGGAAGAGGTCATCGTCCTTCCTTACGTCACTCCCGGGTTCAAGCTGGCCAAAGCTGCTGCAGAGGCGGTTGAGGCTCAGCCGAGTGCCCGCGGCATGGTGTGGTGTCATCATGGTCTTGTCACTTGGGGAGAGACGGCCCGGGAGGCCTACGAGGCCATGGTGGAGCTTGTCACCCGGGCCGAGCACTTCTTGCACCTGAGGACGGTGCTTCCGGCGGCTGGGGGAGGCCCACGGCCGGAGGAAGCCTCGCATGTGGCGGTCCAAGGCTGGCCGCAGGAAGTGCTCAAGCGCCGCCTGGTGGAAGTGGCTCCTATCCTCCGCGGTCTGCTGGCCGAGCCAACCGGGGACCCAGACCGACCTTATCGCCGGGTGATCCTCCAGATGCTGTCGGATCCGGAGATTCTGGCGGCGCTTGAGCAAACTGGAGCCCGGGAGTACCTGGTCACGCCAGTCCTCACTACTGACCACCTTATCCGTACCAAAGCGCTTCCCCTCTGGGTGGACGATCTGCCTCTGGACCAGCCGACGGCGCTACGCGAACGCCTGCAAAAGGCGGTACAGGGCTACTGCGAGGCATACCGGGGCTACCTGGAGCGCAACGCTGCGCTGCTGCCGGCGGGTGTGCGGCCGTTTGCTCCTCAGCCTCGAGTGGTCATGGTACGAGGTGTGGGCGTTTTCTGCGCGGGGCCGGATCTGCGTGAGGCGGTGATCACCCGGGACATCACCGAACACACCATCCAGGTAAAAGGTTGGCTTGCGGCTTCGGGAGGCAGGTATCAGGGCTTGCCGGAGCCCGAGCTTTTCCGCATGGAGTATCGCCCTCTTCAGCATGCCAAGCTGGCCCGCGGAAGACAGGAAGGGACGGCGCCGGAGGAGACGGCGCCCGCAACAAGATGGGTCTACGGAGGCTCGCCTTTGCGGGGCCAGGTGGCTCTGGTCACTGGGGCTGCCGGAGCGATCGGGAGCGGCATCTGTCGCGCCCTACTTGAGGCTGGTTGTCTGGTGGCGGCGGCTGATCTTGCCGGCGATAGGCTGGACAGCCTGCGGGAGGAGTTCAGCGCCGAGTTTGGCCGCCAGCTTCTACCTGTGCCCATGGACGTCACCGACCCAGAGGCGGTGAGGGAGGGTTTTGCTTTGGCGGTGGAAAACTGGGGAGGGGTGGACTTGGTGGTGCCCAACGCTGGCATAGCCGCTGTCGCGCCCTTGAGCGAGCTCCCCCTGGAGCGTTTCCGGCGCTTGGAGCAGGTTAACGTGGAAGGCACGCTGCTTGTGCTTGCGGAGGCCGCTCGTCTCTTTAGACGGCAGGGAACGGGGGGAGATGTGGTGCTTGTTTCCACCAAGAACGTCTTTGCTCCGGGGGCCGAGTTTGGGGCTTACAGCGCCACCAAGGCGGCGGCTCATCAGCTGGCGAGAGTCGCCAGCCTTGAACTTGCTGCCGATGACGTGCGCGTCAACATGGTTTCTCCTGATGCCGTTTTCTCCTATGGAAGCCGGCGTTCTGGTCTGTGGCAGGAAGTTGGCCCGGAGCGCATGCGAGCCCGAGGATTGGACGAGGCCGGGCTGGAGGCTTACTATCAAAACAGGAATTTACTTAAGGCCAGGGTGACGGCTGAACACGTGGCAAACGCGGTGCTCTTTTTTGCTACTCGCCAGACGCCTACGACGGGAGCCACTATTCCTGTGGACGGTGGGTTGCCAGACGCGACCCCCAGATAAGGAGGCTTCGCATGCCGGAGCCGAGAGAACCCATAGACTTACGTAGCGACACGGTCACTCGGCCCAGCCAAGCCATGCGCCGGGCCATGGCGGCCGCTCCGGTGGGCGACGATGTCTACCGCGAGGACCCGACAGTCAACCTTCTGCAAGAAAGAGTGGCGGAGGTCCTGGGCAAAGAAGCGGCTCTCTTTGTACCCTCGGGGACCATGAGCAATCAGCTCTGCCTGCGCACACTCACCCGCCCCGGCGACGAAGTCATCGTGCATGAGGAGGCCCATGTGCTTCTTTACGAAGCAGGCGCGGCTGCCGCGCTGAGCGGCCTACAACTGCGGCCGGTGCCTGGGCGTTTCGGCGTCATCAGTGCAGAGACCCTGGAAGAGAACATCCGCCCGTTGTCTGAACACTTCCCTCGCACCGGAGCGGTAGAGATGGAAAACACCCACAACCGCTGCGGGGGGACCATCTGGCCGCTTAAGGAGATGGAGAGAGTTGCCGCCGTCGCTCGCTCGCGTGGCCTCGGTGTGCATCTGGACGGGGCTCGCTTGTGGAACGCCTATGTGGCCACCGGTGTACCGTTGGCAAGCTACGCGGCCACGGCCGACTCGGTGTCGGTCTGCTTCTCCAAGGGTCTGGGTGCGCCGGTGGGCTCTTGTCTGGCTGGGAGCAGGGAGTTTGTCGAGGAAGCGCGCCGGCACCGCAAGCGCTTCGGCGGTGCTATGAGACAAACCGGCATAATTGCCGCCGGGGCCTTGTATGCGCTTGAACACAACGTTGAGCGCCTGGCCGAAGATCATGAGAAAGCCGCGCTTTTGGCTCGGCATCTTGACCAGGTCCCCGGCGTGGAGATTGCTCACCCGGTACAAACGAATATCGTCATCGCTACTGTGCGCGGAGTTTGCGGCGGAGCGGAAAGGGTAGTGGCTGCCTTAAGGGAAAATGGGGTGCTGTGCGGCGTAGCGGCTCCGGACCGGGTGCGGTTTGTCACGCATCTAGATGTGACTCTAGCCCAAGTTAAAAGGGCGGCGCAGATCGCCGCCCGAGTGCTCACTCAACTGGTGGAAGGGTCGCGGCAGGTGGACGGGTCGCGGCAGGTGGAAGGGTCGCGGTCGCTGCCGCGGAGGGCCGCGGAGGACGACGTAGCGGGCTGGTAGTGAAGGAGGAGGGTTGAACCGCGAGGAAGCGCTCCAACTGGTGCAGAAGTACGTGACCAACGAGAACTTGGTGCGCCACATGCTGGCGGCTGAGGCTATCATGGCAGCTTTGGCCCGACGTTTGGGAGGCGACGAAACCAAGTGGAGGCTAGCCGGCCTGCTGCACGACCTGGACGCGGAGGAGACGGCCGAGCACATGGAGGTGCACGGCAGGCTGACGGTGGAGCGTCTGCGCGAGGCCGGCTTCAACGACGAGGAGGTTCTGCAGGCGATTTTGGCGCATAACCCGGGAAATGGCTCGGTGATCGCTTCTCCTATGGACCGCGCTCTATTTGCCTGCGACTGTCTTACTGGCCTCATCACGGCTGCTGCTCTTATCAGGCCGGAGAAGAAGCTTGAACCGGTGACTCTTAAGAGTCTTAAGAAGCGGTTCAAGGAGCCGGCCTTTGCTAAAGGGGCGCGTCGGGAAGACATCATGACTTGCTCTGAGCTTGGTTTGGAGCTGGACGAATTCTTGGACCTCGGTTTACAGGCCATGAAAGCGGTGGCTGATGAGCTTGGTCTCTGAGCCTCCCTCCCCGGGGATGTTTGAGCGTCCGTCCCCGAACGACGAGGCGCCGGCCGGTGCCGGGAAGGCCGGCGCGGCTGCCGGTGGCGTAGGTGGGGATGCGGGTGCCCCCGTGCTGCTGGCCACGTTGTATGACCCGGTTGAGGCCGAGATCGTGGCAGCCAAGTTGCGCAGTGCAGGAATCGATGTCTTCGTGCGGCACGAGGCGCTATCTACGGTGTTTGGCCTGACCGTCAACGGGGCGGGGCAGCAAGACATACTGGTGCGTCCGGAAGACCTGGAAGCGGCAAGGGCTGCCCTGGAGGCAGAATGAAGTCGGTGCTGGGAGTTGACATCGGGGGCACCAAAATCGCTGTGGGCCCGGTGAGCTCCGGCGGAGAACAGCTTGCTCCTTCTCTTTTTGCTCTTAGCCGAACCAACAGCTTAGAGGCTTTTGTTTCCGGCCTTGAGCAAGTATTGCGGGAGGCGGTGCGGCAGTTTCAGGCGTACGCGCCGGCGGCTTTAGGGGTGGCCTGCGCAGGAACGGTTGACCATGATCGAGGGGTAGTGGTGACCTCACCCAACCTTCCCCTGCAAGATTTCCCCCTGGCTCAGGTGTTGGAAGAAAAACTCGGGCTCCCCGTCTTTCTCGAGAACGATGCGAATGCTGCGCTGGTGGGCGAGGCCGCGGCAGGGGCGGCGGTGGGCATGCGTCATGTCGTTATGCTCACCTTGGGCACTGGAGTGGGAGGGGCTCTCTTTCTGGAGGGCAAGCTGTACCGCGGGACCTCGGGAGCAGCGGGCGAGCTTGGTCACATGACGGTGGTGCGCGGTGGCCTCACCTGCCGGTGCGGGGCTCGCGGATGCCTGGAGATGTATGCCTCGGGGCCGGCTCTAGTCCGTTATGCCGCTGCCTACATGAGAGACAGTGAACGCGACCCCGGTGGCGAGCTGCTTGGTCTGTATGAACAGGGCAAGCTTACCGGTGGCGCGGTGGCCCGGCTAGCGCGTGAGGGACACCGGGGCGCGGTGGAGGCTGTGGAGCAGTTGGGGACCTGGCTAGGCGTGGGTCTTATGAACATCACCAACATATTTGAGCCGCAGATGATAGTGGTGGGAGGAGGTGTGGGGGAGCTGGGGGAGATGCTTCTGCGACCGGCGCGCGCCTATCTCAGGCAGTATGCTCTTCCCCCGGGCCGAGATCAGGTGCAGGTGGTTGCCGCGAAGTTGGGCAATGGGGCTGGCTTGGTGGGCGGCGCGCTTGTGGCCTGGGAAGGTCTGGAGAGCAGTGCTTGCCACGACGGGGTAATTCCTCCGGCGCGCTAGTGGGGAGGGCCGGGAGGAGCGGCTTTGCTTTACATCTGCCCCACTCCCATAGGCAACCTCAAGGACGTCACTCTCCGGGTGCTGGAGGTTCTGAAGGCGGTTGACGTCATTGCCTGTGAGGACACCCGGCATACCACTGTTCTTTTGCGGCACTACGGGATCGTCCCGCGCCGTCTAGTCAGCTTCCACGACTATAACGAAGAACAACGCTTGGCGGTTCTGCTCCCTCTGCTCGAGGAGGGCAAAGAGGTGGCTTTAGTGAGCGACGCCGGCATGCCCGGCCTTTCCGACCCTGGCTTCAGTCTAGTGAGGGCTTGCGCTGCCCGGAGACTGCCGGTCACTGTTTTGCCCGGTCCTTCCTCAATTTCGACAGCCCTGGTCGCTTCTGGACTCCCCTCTGCTTGCTTTGCTTTTGTGGGTTTTCTTGCTCGTGGCCGGCGCGCGCTGGTGGAGCAGCTGGAGCGCTTTGAGAATACGGGGGCAACAGTGGTGGCGTTTGAGTCTCCGCGGCGCTTGCGGGCCTCGCTTGCGGTTATTGCTGAAAGGTGGCCAGACAGAGAGATAGCGTTGTGCCGGGAGCTCACCAAGCTGTATGAGGAGGTTCTCCGCGGGCGGGCCGCTCACATCTTGCAAAATCTGCCAGAGCGTGTGCGGGGCGAAGTTGTGCTGGTGCTTGCCCCTTCGAGTGCAGACATCGTGGGGGCCAGATCCACCGACCGGGTGAGGGAGGCCTTGGCTGAGCTGCTGGATTTGGGCCTGGGCACGAAACGAGCAGCGACCCTGGTTGCTGGCCTAAGCGGGCAATCAGTGCGGGCAGTTTATGAGCTGGCCCTGTCTCTAAGGCCGCGGGGTGGAAAAGAAGTGGGCTGCGGCTGAGTGGTCCGCTTCCCTACGAGAGCCAGTTGCGCAAAGCCTGCTCCAAGGCACCCCCCGAACCTGCCACTTGCTCCGAGAAACGCACGGAGCGAGCTAGCACTGTCTTCATGGTCTGAGGCACGGTGGTTCCCGGGGCGAGCCTGGTGACTTCTTCCAACAACTGGAAGTCGTCGCTTTGCAAGGGCGTCCCGGGCGCAAGACGGCGCAGCGCCCGCACCACATCAGCGGGAAACTTACTCCAGTGAGCGGTGGAAACCACCACCATGGGCACGTTCTCGCTATGCCGGTCGGCTACTTCCCAGGCGACGGCGGTGTGCGGGTCAATGAGGTATCCCCGCTCCTGGTAAACCCGGTGGATGGTGTCAAGGCAAGTTTGGTTGTCCACCCAGTCTCCCAGCATCTCTTGCTGGAGAAGACGATGAGTGGAAAAGTCCACCTGAAAGTAGCCGCGTGTTGCCAATTCGCGCATCCAGGTGCGAGTGCGCACTCCATCCCCGGTTGTCTCAAAAAGCAGCCGTTCGAGATTTGAAGAGATGAGGATGTCCATGGAGGGTGAGGGAGTTTTCACTAGCGTCCGGTGGGAAATGTCGTAAGTCCCCGTGGCCAGAAAGTCAGCAAGTACTTTGTTGGCGTTGGAAGCGCACAGGAGCCGGTTGACCGGCAGCCCCATGCGTTTGGCGTAGTAGGCAGCGAGAATGTTCCCGAAGTTGCCGGTGGGCACGCAAAAGTCAATGGGCTCTCCTGGTGCGCAGTGGCCGCGGGCCACGAGATCGACGTAGGCGCTTATGTAGTACACGATCTGTGGCATGAGCCGGCCCCAGTTGATGGAGTTGGCGGAAGTGAGCTTGAGCCGATGTCGATCTGCGAGTTCTTGGGCAAAAGCTGCGTCGGCAAAAACGGTCTTCACCGCTCGCTGACAGGTATCGAAGTCTCCCTCCACGGCAAACACCACCAGGTTGTCACCCGGTTGGGTGATCATTTGTCGTTCCTGCAGCGGGGACACGCCTCCGCTCGGATAGCAGACTGCTATCTTCACATGCGGCTGGTCGGCAAATCCGCACAGTGCAGCCACCCCGGTGTCGCCAGAGGTGGCCACCAGAACCAGAAAGTCGCACTCTTCCCGCCCCTCGCTGCGTGCCTGCTCAAGGGCCTGGGAGAAAAAGAGAGGCATGCACTGTAGGGCCATGTCCTTGAAAGCCAGGGTAGGCCCGTGCCACAGCTCAAGCACAAAACGACCCGGTCCGACGGAAGCCACCGGGGCAATCTCAGGGTGGTCGAAGTTTGCTCCATAGGCCTGTCGGGCAAGGTCATCCAGCGTGGCCTCGGGAAGACCGAGTTCAAGGCGCTTGAACACCTGGCTTGCTCTCTGCCAATAGGGCAGGTCAGCCATTGCCAAGAGGTCGGCCCGGGTCAGCTTTGGCAGGCGCTCGGGCACGAACAGACCGCCTCCCGGGGCCAGGCCTTGCAAAATGACCTCAGCGAACGAGAGGGGACTCGGAAGTAGGGCCCTGGTGTCTACGTACTTGATCATTGTTCATCCTCAGAGGGGCAGGATACCTTACGGTGGGGGCAGCGTGGAGTACCTAAACCAAAGTCCTAAGGCTGGGTGGGAGGAGCTGGCTGGGCTGGAAGAGCTGTGGAAGCGCGAAGGTGCATACCCGGCGCTTTCAGGGCATCTGTTAGAATAGCCCGGCCATGAGCCGCTTCTACATAACTACCCCGATCTACTACGTGAACGACGTGCCCCACATTGGGCATGCCTACACTACCGCCGCCGCTGACGTCGCGGCGCGTTTCCATCGCCAGCTAGGTGACGAGGTCTTCTTTCTTACTGGCACCGACGAACACGGGACCAAGGTGGAGCAGGCGGCTGCGGCCCGCGGGCTATCGCCCAAGGCGCATGCCGACGAAATGGTGATCAAGTTCAAGGAAGTGGCTCGGAAGGTTGAGGCAAGCAACGATTTCTTCATCCGTACCACCGACCTTGAGCATGAGAGGTTCGTGCAGCAGTTCGTCCAGCGTCTATATGACGCAGGCGACATCTACAAGGGCACCTACTCGGGACTTTATTGTCCGGCCTGCGAGGCCTACTACAGCGAGGACGCTTTGGCCGACGGCCTTTGTCCGGATCACGGGGTAGCTCCGGTGCACATGAACGAAGAGAACTACTTCTTCCGGCTGTCTGCCTATCAGGAGCGTCTGCTTGGCCACTACAAGAACCATCCGGATTTTGTCCGTCCTCGCCACCGCTACAACGAGGCGCTCTCGTTCATTGAACAGGGTCTCGAGGACATCTCTATCTCTCGCGCCACGCTAAAGTGGGGCATCGCCGTGCCTTGGGACGAAAGCCAGGTGATCTACGTCTGGGTAGATGCGCTTATCAACTACCTGAGTGCTCTCACCTATGCCCGGGAGGAGGATTTGCTCTCCTACTTCTGGCCGGCGACCTATCACCTGATGGCGCAGGACATTCTCAAGTTCCACGGGGTCATCTGGCCGGCGCTCCTCATGTCGGCAGGCTATGAATTGCCAGAGCATCTTTTCATCCACGGGTACCTCAAGCTGGGTGGGGAGAAGATGTCCAAAACCCGGGGTAACGTCATGGACCCCTTCCCTCTGATTGAGCAATACGGCGCTGATTCCTTCCGCTTCTACTGTCTGCGTGAGGTCAACTTTGGTCAGGACGGACTGGTTAGCGAGGAGAGCTTCAAGGTCCGGTATAACACGGAACTGGCCAACGAGCTAGGAAATCTGCTTTCTCGCACCGTCTCCATGATTGGCAAGTACCGCGGGGGCGTGGTGCCGGCGCCGCCTGCGAGCCGGGTCGCTGCTTCTCCGCTCGGCACGGAAGCCGAAGCCGCGGCCGTGGAAGTCCGCACCAAGCTGGAGGACATGGACCTGAGTGGCGCACTTGAGGCGGCGTGGAGCTTGGTTCGACGCCTAAACCGCTATGTCGAGGAGCAAGCACCTTGGAAGCTAGCCAAGGAGGCCAAGGCGGAGGGCCCAAGCGGGCAGGAAGCGGCTGAGGCGTTGGACGGGGCTCTTTATGACCTGGCTGAGGGTCTACGCCTGCTATCGGTACTGCTTTACCCCTTCATGCCGCGCACGGCCCTGACCATGCGCGAGCGCCTCGGATTGGGGGCGCAGGGAGGCGGAGTCGAGTTGGTGGATCTGGGGGCCACGGCCTGGGTGCCACCTTGGAGCGAGGCCAAGTGGGGCCTGCTTGCCCCAGGTGCCCGAGTGGTGAGCGGTGCCCCGCTTTTCCCGCGCATAGAAGACTAGGACGTCCTCCTAGGTGACTGGATAGGTGACTGGAAGGGATCCAGTGTGACTTTTGTCGACGCTCATACCCATCTTGACCACTGCCACGAAGAGGCCTCCTTCCTGGTGGCCGAGGCGGAAGCAGCGGGTGTGGGTCTGATCATCCAGTCGGGCACAGACCTCACTCGCTCCCGCTTGTCTGTGAAGCTGGCGGAGACTTTTCCCCAGGTCTTCGCCACCGTGGGATTCCACCCCCACGAGGCGGGACGTCTCGACGATGAGGCCTTGGCTGAGCTAGAGCAGTGGACTGCTCATCCCAGGGTGGTGGCGGTGGGGGAAACCGGTTTCGACTTCTATCACGATCACTGGCCGCACCACGTCCAGGGGGAGGTCTTTCGGCTTCACCTGGAGTTGGCGCGCCGGGCAGGTCTTCCGGTCGTGGTCCATACCCGCGAGGCTGCTGACCACACCCTGGCCACGCTCGCGGAATACGGGGCGGGGCTGACTGTGATCCTGCACTGTTTTTCTTGGCCGGACCGGCTTGAGGAAGTGGTCGAACGTGGCTACTACGCCAGCTTTGCTGGCAACGTCACCTACAAGAACGCGAGTGCCCTCCAGGAGGCCGCGCGGAGACTGCCAGCGGAGCTTCTGCTGCTGGAGACGGATGCTCCCTGGCTTTCCCCTATGCCACTGCGCGGCCGTCCCAATCGGCCATCCCTAGTGGTGAAGGTGTACGAGTTTGTGGCCGAACTGCGGGGCCTGACCATGGCGGAGCTGGCCTCGCAGGTCGAGGCCAATGTGCGCCGGGCGTTTCCTCGGACGGTGGAGGCTGGCGAGAGCGCAGCATGAACACTAGCCCGCAGGGCAAGGGCACCGATTTGCCGCGGGGAGTGGGACATTCTGGCTTGCGCCAGGTGTCGCTCGCCCGGTTGGTGGAGTTTGCCGTCGTCCCGAAGCGTGAGCTGGGGCAGCATTTCCTTATCGACGACAACATCTTGCGCCTGGTCTTGGAGCGGCTGGAGTGCCGTCCAGACGACGTGGTGCTTGAGATAGGCGCTGGACTTGGGGTGCTCACTCGAGCGCTGGCCGAGCTGGCGGCTTTTGTCCATGCGTACGAGGTGGACCGCAGCCTGGAGGCACCCCTTGCTGCCACACTGGAAGGCAAAGAAAACGTTCGTGTCTATTTTGAGGACGTGCTGGGCGCTTCTCTGGAGGAGCTGGAACCTCCGCCGACTCTCTGTGCGAGCAACCTGCCCTACTCGGTGGCGGGCGCTTTTCTGGTTGAGGCGCTTCGTCGCCTGGCCAAGGTGCGTCGATACTGCGTCATGGTGCAGCGGGAAGTAGCCGAGCGTATGGCTGCTAGGCCGGGCACAAAGGCCTACGGAATCCTTGCGGTGTGGGTGCAGCTCTATGCCGACATCGTCCAGCTCCGGCCATTGTCGCGTTCGATCTTCTATCCGCAGCCGAACGTGGACTCAAGCTTTGTGGTCCTAGAGAGAAAGGCTCCCGAGCGGCTCCCGCGGTGTGCACCGGACGATCTTAAGACAGTGCTCCACGCCGCCTTCGGCCAGAGGCGAAAGACAGTAGCCAACGCTCTTGCTGCCGGTCTGGGCTTGTCTCGCGGGGAGGTTACCCAGATGTTGTCCGACCTCGGCATCTCCAGAGAGGAGCGGGCGGAGCGACTACCGCCAGAAGCCTTCTCCGCGCTGGCGAAGCATTGGCACTCTTGTGAGAGGAGTGCCAAGCGTGCTTGAAAAGGTCTTGGCTTTATGTTGCCTTTATGCCAAACTTACACGCCGTCTGCTAGCGTGACCCGCGCTTCTGAGGTGGCTCGTCGGGTGGCAAAGCCTGGCGTGGTGGTTGCCTGGCATATTGGTGGGGGATTGAACTACCGTGGTCTTTGGGAGGTCACTGGGTATGCTTTGGCTCGGTGGTAGGTCGCATAAAACCCGCCGCGCTGTGGTGGGTGTCTCCGTGGGCGTGACATTTCTGTTGGTTCTGCTTGCTGTCCTTCTGCTTGGAACAAGCACGGCTTTTGCCACAACTGTTACCACGCCTTACCCGGAGGTAACGGTGAAGGCGGGGCAGACTGTGGCCTTGGACGTGGTGGTCAAGGACACGGTGGCGCAGAAGGTGAGTCTTTCTTTGCAGGGCGTGCCAGAGGGTTGGGAAGCAAGTCTGCTTGGCTCGGGGCGCCCGGTGTCGGCAGTGATCACTGACCCGCAAGAGGAGAGGTCGCTTACTCTCCAAGTCAAGGTTCCCGCAGATGCCAAGGAAGGCCCAGCTACTATCGACTTGGTTGCTCGCTCAGCCACCGATACCATCACGCTTCCCATTGTTCTCACCGTCAGCCTCGAAAAAGGGGGAACTACCGAACTGAATCCAGAGTATTCCACTCTGCGCGGTCCGGCTGACGCTGAGTTCTCCTTCAATCTGACTCTGAAGAACAATAGCGAGCAAGAGCAGACCTACAACCTTTCCGTGACCGCTCCTGAGGGTTGGACGGCCTCACTGAAGCCCTCGGGTGCTACGCAAGAGACCCCCACTGTGACGGTGCAGCCAGGGAGCTCGCAGAGGCTTAACCTCAAGGTCACTCCGGCCAAGGATGCCCAGGCGGGCAAGTACGACCTAGCGGTCACTGCCACGGGCGGGGGCGAAGAGGTGGTCACGCCTCTGCACATAGAGATCACTGGCACTTACAAGCTTGCCCTTACTACTCCAGACGGGCGGCTGAATGCGGAAATCAAGGCTGGCACTACCACCAAGGTCACCTTTGTAGTGCAGAACAACGGTACCGCTCCGGTGCAGGGTCTCAAGCTTTCCGCCACTGCTCCCACGAACTGGGAGGTCACTTTTGAACCGAGCGTGATCGACGTACTTCCTGCCAATCAGCAACAGAACGTTGTCGCCAAGTTCACTCCGGCCAAGAACGCGATTGCCGGTGACTACGTGGTGACCTTGAGCGCCCGCGCCGATCAGGCGAGCACTTCTTCTGACATTCGGGTGACCGTGAAGACCTCCACTCTGTGGGGGGTCATAGGTGTACTGATAGCGATTGCCGCCATCGTTATCCTAGCGCTTGTGTTCCGCCGCTTTGGCCATCGCTAACCCGCAGCGGGCGTATGGCGACGCGGTGGCCAGTGGGTGTGAACGGCGGGAGGTGAGAGATGGCTGGGAGCGGACCTGACATAAGTCCCGAGGTGGTGATCACGACCTCGGGTCTCACCAAAAGGTACGGCAAGTTTACTGCGGTAGACCGTCTGGATCTGACGGTCAACCGGGGCGAGATTTTTGGCCTGCTGGGTCCCAACGGCGCGGGGAAGACCACTACGATCCTTATGCTCCTAGGGCTCACTGAGCCGACCGCCGGCACGGCTCGGGTTGCCGGATTCGATCCAGTGCGGGACCCTCTGGCGGTGAAGTCCATCGTTGGCTATCTGCCCGATAACGTGGGTTTCTATCCCCATATGACCGGCCGTCAGAACCTGCGCTATACGGCAGCCCTCAATCGGGTGCCACCCAAGGAGGCCGAGGAACGGATAAACGCTCTACTCGAACAGGTGGGACTGTCTGAGGCCGCTGACAAGCGAGCGGGCACCTACTCGCGCGGCATGCGGCAGAGATTGGCGGTTGCTGACGCCCTGGTCAAGAAACCCTCGGTGCTCATTTTGGACGAGCCCACCATCGGCATCGACCCGGAAGGCGTCAAGGACATGCTCGCCATGTTGGAGCGCCTGCGCGACGAAGAAGGCATGACGATTCTTCTTTCCTCTCACCTATTGCACCAGGTGCAGGAGATTTGCGACCGAGTGGGCATTTTCGTGGGCGGCCGACTGATTGCCTGCGGGAAAGTGGAGGAACTAGAAAAGCAACTTGCCCAGCGCGAGGATTTTGAGACGGAACTTAGTGTGGTCACTCAGGAGGGCAAGGAGCTGCCGGCCGCGGACAAAGACCGGTTGCTGGCTGCGCTTCGCTCCCTTCCCGGAGTGAAAAGTGTTGCCGAGGAAGGGCGGAATCTCATCGCGGTCCGGAGTAAAGACGACTTGCGGGCTGATATCGGCCGCGTGCTCGTGGAGCAGCGTCTAGTGCCCGTTCTGCTGCGGCGGCGAGGACTGACTCTGGACGATATCTACGATCGCTACTTCGCAGAGGGGGTGAGCACAGACCGTGTCCCAGCTTGAACAGTCTCTGAGCCTGAGATTCAAGAAGGGCAGGACGACAGTCGAGGGTAGCGGCTCCAGGAGCCGCGGGCGTTTCTTTGCCGTGGGGATCGGGCCTGTGGCCCGAAAGGAGCTGGCGGACCACCTGGGCAGCTTGCGGTTCGGCATCTTGCTGGTCTTGATCGCGGTTGCCGCCATCGCTGCCATGTACGCGGCGAGCGGCTCCATCAAGTCCTATACCTCTGCCGACTACAGTTTCCCCTTTGCTTTCTTGTATTTGTTTACCGTGTCAGGCGAGAACCTGCCCTCGGTGATCAGCTTCATCGTCTTTCTTGCTCCGCTTTTGGGGATCGCTCTTGGCTTTGACGCTCTGAACAGTGAGCGGTCTCAGGGCACTCTTAGCCGCCTGATGTCTCAGCCTATCCACAGGGACGCCGTGCTTCACGGCAAGTTCCTGGCTGGGCTGGGGGTGGTCAGCTTGGCGCTGGCGGCCTTGCTGGCCATCGCAGTGGGTATTGGTATTGTCCTACTGGGCAAGCCGCCTTCGGCGGAGGAGATCGGCCGACTGATCGCCTTCCTCATCGCGACGGTCATCTATGTGGGCTTCTGGCTAGCTTTGGCCCAGTTGTTCTCGGTGCTTTTCCGGCAAGCGGCTACTTCTGCCCTTGCTTCCATCGCGGTGTGGCTTTTCTTTGTGGTCTTCGCCAGCCTCATCGTGGGATTGATCGCCGATGCGATCGCTCCGGCTGGTGATAACGCCACGTACGCCGAGATATATCGCCACGAGACGCTTGTCAACCGACTGGATCGGATTTCGCCCGTGACCCTGTATGAGGAGGCAAGCACGGCGCTTCTCAACCCCAGTGTGCGCTCCCTGGGCGTTCTTGTCATGTCGCAGGTGGACCGAGCTATAAGCTCACCCCTGGGTTTTGGCCAGAGCCTGCTCCTGGTCTGGCCGCAGCTAATTGCTTTGGTTGGCTGCGTGCTTGCTTTCTTCACCATCAGCTACGTCCTCTTCATGCGCGAGGAGATCAGGGCTTAGGGCTTGGTGGCGCGGCTTTGGGCAGCGGGAACGTGGCTGCTGGGCCGCTCTGGGCCGTGGCTGCTGGGCCGCTCTGAGAGCCGTGGCTGAAACCGCCACGGGTGCTCCCCTTGATTGCGTACGGCTGCTATTCTGAGCAGCATGTACGCTGTCGTCGTAGGCGCAGGAGAAGTAGGCTTCTACATCGCCACCATCCTCAGCCAAGAGGGCCACGAGGTGGCGGTGATCGACCGCGACCGCACTAGCTACGAAAAAGCGGCCGAGGAGCTGGATGTCCTTGCCATTCACGGCAATGGCGCCAGCCCGCGTATTCTTGAACAAGCCAGCATGGGTCGAGCTGACTTGCTGGTGGCGGTCACCAACTCTGACGAGGTCAACATGATCGCCTGCCTGGCTGCCAAGCAGGTAGGTGTGCCGCTGACGGCAGCCCGGATCCGCAACCAGGACTATCTGGAGGAAGGTCACGTCCTCTCGGCCGGTCTCCCTGGAGTCGACTACGTGATCCAGCCGGAGGCGGCGGTGGCGGATGAGGTCATCAAGATCGCCGCTGTCCCTGGCGCTCTTGATGTGGAGACTTTTGCCGGCGGCCAGGTCTCGCTAGTGGAGGTGCAGTTGGCGCAGGGAAGCGGGGCGGCGCTGGTGCCCCTGCGCGATCTTAGGCTACCCTCCGGAGTTCTGGTCAGTGGAGTCATGCGGGGAGGAGAGACCATGGTTCCCCGTGGGGAGTTCGTCCTACAAGCAGGTGATCGGGTGTTTCTTCTGGGGAAGGTGGAGGCTACCACAGCTGCAGCCGAGCTCCTGAGCGGGCAACATGGTCTTCCGCGAAAAGCTATCTTGCTAGGTTGCGGAGAAATCGGGATGCGGGTAGCCCTCGGCCTCGAAGAGCGGCGCATCGGGCTCACTGTCTTTGAAAAGGACCCGGCACAGGCGGCTCGCGCGGCAGATGTACTTAGACGCTCGCTGGTCATCGCCGACGAGGGCATCGATGAACGCATCCTGGTGCAGGAGGGGGTGCCTACGGCGGACGTGTTCATAGCCGCCACCGGCGACGACCGTCTCAACATCTTGACCGCTCTTATGGCCAAGCAGCTAGGAGCAAAACGCGTGATCGCCATTGTGGAGCGGGGAGAGTTCTCGCGGGTAGTGGAGAGCATCGGCGTGGATGTGGCTCTGAGCCCGCGACGCATGACGGCTTCGGCCATTCTCCGATTTGTGCGTGCGGGGACGGTGCTTAACGCAGCAGTGCTGGACAAGTCTGCCGGAGAGGTCCTTGAGTTCCTGGTAAACGGGTCCAGCCCGGCCTGTGGTCGTTCCCTGGCTGAGGTCGATTTTCCGCGGGGAGCCATAGTGGGGGCGGTGGTAAGAGGCGAGACGGTGAGTGTCCCTGACGGTCGTACCGTCCTTGAGGAGGGAGATATCGCGATCGTCTTCGCGGTGGCTGATGCGGTACACAAAGTGGAGAGGCTGTTCGCGTCCCGCTGGGGAAGATGAATCTGCGTTTCGTGACCTACCTGGCGGCCGTGGTTGCTGTCGCTATCGGGGTGGGCATCCTCGCTTCCGCGGGCGTTTCTGCTGTTTATGGCGACCCTGACTTTGCCCGCCTGCTCATCTCGGCCGCAATCTCCCTGGCTTTTGCTGCTCCTGCCTATGCATGGTCTCGAAAAGCTGCCCGTGCCTATGTTGGCTTCCGCGAGGCGTTTGTGGGGGTGGCTGTTTCCTGGGTCGTAGCTACTGTGTTGGGGGCGGTTCCCTACCTGCTGGTTGGGGTTTTTGGGCCCATCGATGCTCTCTTTGAGTCTATCTCGGGATTCACCACCACAGGAGCAAGCGTTCTCACTGATTTTGCTCAGCCGCACGGCATCATGTTTTGGAGAAGTCTCACCCATTGGTATGGGGGGATGGGCATTGTGGTGTTGTTTCTGGCCATCTTGCCCGCGGTGGGCGGAGGGGCCATCCGTCTCTTCGCTGCTGAGTCACCGGGGCCTATCAGCCAACGTCTTACTCCGCGCCTGCGCGATACCGCTCGGCGGCTGTGGTATGTGTACGTGGGCATCAGCGCGGCCGAGGCCCTGATCCTCATGGCAGTGGGGTTGGGGCCTTTTAGCGCTATCACCCACACCTTCGGCACCATGGCCACGGGCGGGTTCTCACCGGAGGCGGCTTCGGTGGGAGCGTTGCACAGTTGGGCGGCGGAACTGGTCATAGTGGTTTTCATGGTCGTCGCAGGGGGAAACTTCGCTCTTTATCTGTGGGTTTTGGCGGGGAAAGGCAAGGAAGCGCTGCGGGACGCTGAACTGCGTCTCTACCTTGGCCTTCTCGGTGCATCGACGATTCTGGTAGCTCTCAGCCTGCTTATCGCTGGCTCGCACCAGAGCCCCCTTCACGCCTTCCGCGAAGCGCTTTTCCAGGTGGTCTCTATCCAGACCACGACTGGCTTTGTGACCGCGGACTTTGACACCTGGAACAGCTTTGCCAAGACTCTCCTTGTCATGCTTATGTTCGTGGGGGGATGCGCGGGTTCTACAGCTGGCGGCATAAAGGTGGTGCGGCTGCTCTTATTGTGGAAGAGCGCTCATCGTGCCCTGGCCCAGGCGGTGCATCCGCGCGCGGTCATTCCGGTGAGGGTGAGCAGCCGGGCGGTGCCGGACAATTTGGTGATGTCGGTCCTCGCCTTTTTCTTCCTTTATGTGTCTCTTTTCGCAGTCGGTACGCTACTGGTGGCCAGCTCGAATGTAGGGCTGGTGACAGCGGCCTCCGCGGTGGCCGCCACCTTCAACAATGTAGGACCTGGTCTTGAGCTGGTGGGAGCCACTTTGAACTACGCTCCCATCGCTCCCTTCGGCAAAGTGGTGTTGATGGCCCTGATGCTCCTAGGACGTCTTGAGCTTCTTCCCATCATGCTCCCCTTTACCCGGGTGTTTTGGAGACGGTGAAGAAGGAGCGATGGTTCTGGTGAGCGTCGTCCGGGCAAGAACACCGGCCAAGGTGAACCTGAGTCTCTTGGTGGGGCCCAAGGCCCCGTCCGGCTACCATGAGGTCTTCACCGTTCTCGCCCCGATCGACCTGTACGACGAGGTCGAGTTCGCGCTTAGAGTTCACCCGGCGAGGGGGGTGAGGAGCAACGCGCGGGGGCTGGACGTGACTGCGGCGGGGCCAAGCGGGAGCGCGCCAGAGAGGAGAGGGAACCTTGAGGTCGAGTGCGAGGTTGCGCCGGGTGAGGCCAACCTGGTGGCCCGTGCTCTGCACGCTCTAGAGCGCGAGACCGGCTACCGATTTACGGGGCGGGTGGCTGTCCGCAAGGGTATCCCGACAGGGGCGGGACTTGGCGGGGGGAGCAGTGATGCTGCCCTTGCTTTGCTGGTTGGCGCTCAGCTGATCGCAGAGGCGGGTGGACCGCGCCTGGGCCGAGAAGAGCTGCGGCGATTGGCGCGAGCTCTCGGAGCAGACGTGGCCTTCTTCTTGGACCCGGTTCCCAGCCTGGGTCGGGGGAGAGGAGAGATCTTGGAGCAGCTTGCTTTGCCCGCGCTTTGGCTTGCTCTCGTTATGGGCGACACACCGCTTTCCACGCGCAAGGTGTATGAGGTCTTCGACGAACTGGCACCGCCCGCTCACTTCGCTGCCTTCGCTGGCCGGGTGGGTCAGGCCGAGCAGGCCTGGCGGCTTGCCCGGGAGGCGTCTGCTGTCGCTGACCTGCTGGTGAACGACCTGGAAGTTGCCGCCTTAACCCTACTTCCTTCGTTGCGGGAAGTGCGCGGGGCCATTGTCCGTGAGGGAGCACGGGGAGCACTCATGAGCGGTTCCGGCTCCGCGCTATACGGGCTATGTGCTTCGGAGGAAGAAGCCGCAGACGTAGCTGAACGTTTGAGGGCCCGCTGGGGTCTCCGCGCTCAATTAGTCAAAGTGCTTTCTGAGGGTAGCTCGGGGGGCGCCGCGTGAGGACCGCTGGCCTCAGAGGGCGGAGTCGGGTGAAAAGTGTGGGCCTTGGGCTCCCGGCTTGACACTATTTCGCGGCCTGGCCTATACTTCCGACGCTCCGGGGCGTGACCGCGGGGCCGTCAGCGTTGGGGCGTGGCCAAGTGGTAAGGCAACGGGTTTTGGTCCCGTGATGCGTAGGTTCGAATCCTGCCGCCCCAGCCTTTTTTGTTTTTTCAGGCCATTCAGCAGTAAGGGTGCGTGTGGGAGTGAGTGGCAGGGTTACAAGCTTGGTAGTGCTAGCTGCCGGCCAAGGCAAGCGCATGCGGTCCAGCCTCCCCAAGGTTCTGCACCAGGTTTGCGGCCGGCCCATGCTGCTGCACGTGCTGGACGCGGCTTTCAGTGTGGAGGCGGAGCGAGTGGTGGTTGTCCTCGGACACGGGCACGAGCAGGTGAGACCCTATCTGCCCCCTGACTGTGCCTGGGTGCTGCAGAAGGAGCAGCTAGGCACCGGACACGCTCTGCTGGCGGCAGCTGACCTTCTTCCACCCGGGGAGGCGTTGGTGCTGCCGGGCGACGTGCCGCTGATCACTGGAGAGGTGCTAAGGGACCTGGTGGAAGAGCACAGGAGTCTGGGCGCTTCGGCCACAGTTCTTACCATGGAGCTTTCAGACCCCACCGGATACGGGCGCATAATTCGGGATGTCGAGGGCTACGTGGTCGACATTGTGGAGCAGGGGGATGCCACGCCGGAGCAGCTTGCCGTCTGCGAGGTCAACAGTGGGATATATGTGCTTCCTGTGCCCACGGTGTTAGAGGTGCTACGTGAGGTAGGGAGAGATAATAGCCAGGGAGAAATCTATCTCACCGACGCTATCGCCGGACTGCAGAAGCGGGGGCTTAAGGTGGCTGCGAGGCGGTTGGCTGACGCCACCTTGGCGCTTGGCGTCAACTCTCCCGAGGAGCTGGCAGTGGCCGAGGAAATAATGGCGCGGCGGTTAATGGCTACCCGCGGGGTCTAGCGGGGCGGCGGGTCTAGCGGCGCGGCGGGCCTAGCGGCGCGGCCCGCGGCCGTTGGCCTTGAGTAGCTCCCCGCGGCCTCCGCTCTAGCCGAGCCGCCTACGTTAACCAGCCGTCCGGGGCAGACAAGCGGCGCATAGTAGTGGTACCGTACAAGAGGGATTAACGGCAGAAGGAGGAGCTAGGCAATGGGAGACTGGGAGCCGCGACGCTGTGCGCGGATGACCCCTGAGCG
>Ga0315298_1001237_pt1 | contig 47957 bp, 38 predicted proteins | sample WHS_1_MG_FD_203077 | JGI IMG/M metagenome (GOLD analysis project Ga0315298, IMG submission 203077) | Extremophilic microbial mat communities from Washburn Hot Springs, YNP, Wyoming, USA - WHS_1_MG | ecosystem: Environmental > Aquatic > Thermal springs > Hot (42-90C) | place: USA: Wyoming...
GCCCCGCGCGCCGCACAAGTGGTGATGGCCGGCTTTGCCGGCCACTTTCCCGACACCCTGGAAAAGGCCGTCACCCTGCCGGGGGTGGGGCGTAGCACCGCAGCGGCGGTGCTGGCCAGCGCCTTTGGGCACCGACAGGCGATCCTCGACGCCAATGCCCGGCGCGTGCTCATCCGTAGCCATGCCATAGCTGCGGATCCGAAGGCCACTGCGACTCAGCAGTGGCTCTGGACACTGGCCAGCGCCCTTACTCCTGAGGATGCCCATGGCTACAATCAGGCCATTCAGGACCTCGGCGCCATGATCTGCACCCCCCGCCAGCCGCGCTGCACGGATTGCCCTTTGGCCAGCCGTTGCAAGGCCCATGCCGAAGGACGCAGTCACGCCCTGCCCGTGACGGTTCACAGGCCTCCAAAACCACAGCGCCGCGCCTTTTTTCTCTTGGCCGCAGATCCGGAAGGACGGATATTGCTGGAAAAACGGCCGGATTCGGGTATCTGGGGCGGGCTCTGGTGCCTACCGCAGGCGGCGCCCGACAGCGGCGAACTTTCCAACCTTTGCAACGATACCCTTCCTCCGCTGGAAGATACCCCCGCCATACGACAATTTTTGCAGGAGGCATGGTCGCGCCGTTTGCGGCTGGATCTCCGGTTGACGGCGCTGGGGGAAGAACAGCAACATGTTTTTACCCACTTCCAGTTACGTTTTCGCTGTGCGCATGCGCGCGTTTTGGGTGGCGCCGTTGCGGATTCGGCCGCCACTCTGCGCTGGTATCGCCCCGCAGACGCCCTGGCGCAAGGTTTGCCCACGCCCATTCGGCGGATTCTACGAAATCTCGGCGGAGGTCGCTGATACCCGAATTTCCGGATCCGCCACCCGCCCGGAAGGTAACAGACGAATGATTTCACCCCCCAAACACTCTACCCCCATAGCGGTGATCTGGGCAGAATGCGCCCTGGAATAGGTATCCGCACTGGACTGCGTGCGCCAGATGAAGCCATCGGTGAGACTTTCGGGGGTGCCCATTTGCCGGTACACAGACGGCATGATGGGGACATGATCGCCGTACCAGGCAAATATCCCTTCGCGCGGTTCACGGCCCAAGGTATCCCGGATCATCCCGGCCATATGGTCGGCGTTCATCAGATGGCGCATGTAGACCGTGAGATCCCGGCACGAATCGGGGATGCCCGTGGCGTAGAACAAGTCCGCATCACCTTCACGGGGCGACTCCAGATGCAAGGGGCCGTGATTCTCCATGGTTATGCAAAAGATAAATAGTGGTTTTTCAACTACAGATGAAATGATATCCCGGACTTTATTGGCGATGGCGATATCGCCTGTATATTGGCCATCCTTCTCGCCAGGTGAAAACTCACGAATATCGATAAATCGGCTGAATCCGATCTGTGGATAGATATTGTGGCGGTTATAGAAGCTTGCGGGGTATGGATGAATGCAGATGGTTTCATAACCTAAATTTTGCAGATGGCTTGCCAGGGACGTAAAGCCGCGTAGGGCGAGTTTTCGGTAAGGGTTAAAGCGGTGAACGCCAATATCGGATTCGGCCAATCCCGACAGAAAACCAAACTCCGTACGCACGGTGTTGGCGCCCCATGCGGGCACCTGCACCTTCCCTGCCCAAATGGCCTCCCGCTCGATCTGCGCGAATCCTGGGAAAAGGTTCTGGCGGACCTGATCATAAAAACGATCGGCACGGAAGAACGATTCACTCTGCACAACAACGATGTTGGGTAGCGTGGGCGGATCGATGGCTGGTACCGGGAGACCTGCGAACGGGGTGGCGATATGACAGGGGCCGTGCTCTTCCCTGGCATAGAACCAGATGCTGCCATAGAAGCCAAGCGCATTCATGTCCACTATCGGGTCATAGCTCAGCTCCTGCTTTCTCCGACCTCCCCCCCAAATAAATATTGCCGCAAGCAGGAAAATTGCGCCCACATACTCCCCGAAATCCATCCAGCCCAAGCTTTCTGGCAGGGGGCGCTCAAAGGTAAAACCAACATAAAGCGCAAGGACAAAGGCCAGGATTGCGGCGATGCCCCGGGTAAGGCCCAGAAAGGGCAGGTATAAACGCGGGTGCCGGATGGCATCGGTAAAGTAGTCGAAGTCCTGATAGGTAAAGGGTTCACGCAACGATTCGTATTTAGCGTTGTTGACCATAACCACCAGAAAAAGCAAGGCCGTGGTAATCGTCAGCGCGAACCATGGCCTTTCCACTATGGCCAGGATGAGCCCATAGAGCGCCAAATAAATGCCCCCTTGCAGCACATGGGTAAAAAATGGACGCCGCCAAAAAACCCGTATGCCAGGCCGGAGGATCCACTCCAGGGCATAGGACAGTATGTAGCCAAGGAGCAGGGGCAAAGCAAGCCATAAAAGCTGCCGCTCATCCATGATAGCCCATCCCTCGGACGATGCGTTGAGAGATCGCTTCCGGGAGCACGGCGAGCCACCACGTGCCAAAGTTCAGGGGAAAAGGAAAGCTGATGCGCCCCCGATTGGCGGCCAACTGCCGCTTGATGAGACGCGCGGCGCGTTCCGGCGTCCACAAAAAGGGTTTGGGCCCCGGCATGGCACGACACATGGCGGAATCCACGTAGCCGGGCATGATGACATTCACGGCCACTCCCTGCGGGGCGAGCCAGCCCCGTAGTGCCTCTCCATAGGCCTTGATAGCCGCCTTCGAGGCACAATAACTGGGCGTGACCGGCAACCCAAAGTAACCCGCCAAAGAACTCAACAAGGCAATCTGCCCCCGTCCCCTCTGGCGCATGGCCGGCAGTGCGGCATCCACCAACACCATCGTGGCGCGCAGGTTGATGTCCATGAGTGCCGCGCTGTCCTCCCAGCGCTCGCCATCTCCGTTGCGACCGATATTGGTATTCATGCCGGCATTGGAGATGACCACATCCAGCGGGTCCGTCATGCCGCTATCCGACACCCAGTCCCTCAGGATGCCGCTATCGCGAATGTCAAAGGAACATTGCGTGACTCGGGCGCCACGGTCCCGGCACTGGCTCGCAACGGCTTCTAGTTTTTGCGTATTCCGGCCGTGCAAATGAAGGGTTATACCATGCGTGGCGTAGGCCAGGGCGAGGGCGGAGCCGATGGCGCTGGTTGCGCCGGTGATAAGGATGCTTTGGGGATGTCGATGCGGCATAAAAGTTCCTCTAGCGGGGACTGAACAAGTTCCAGGCGATCTACTGCAGTATCCAGAGCCAGGTCCATTCCGGCACGGCAATAAAATCCGCCATTGATTTGTGTGGTATGGATGAGCACGCGCTTGAAAGCACTCCACAACTCTGGATCTGGCGCGTCAGGGGCATTCCAGAACAGATCCAAGGGCATTTCACTCGTCAGCCCCGGCAGATGATAAACGGGGTCGGCCAGCGCCAATACGGGCTTTCCTAGATTGAGGGCCCAGGTACCCACCGTGCTATTGATGGTGACGACCCCCTCGCTGTGCTCCAGCAGCAGTAGCAGATCACCGTAATCGTAATAGTGCACGCGATGGGCGATACCCAGCTTGGCGGCGAGCTCCGCAACGAATGTCTCATAGGCCTGCATGCCGGGATCGAGGGGGTGATTTTTTACCACCAAATGCAGATCCCGATCCCCATGGGAGGCAAAAGAGGTCAATGTCGTGGTGATAAACTCATACATATCGCAAAAGCTGGAATGACAGGTAATTTGGCTGTCGCTATAGAGTTGGAGCGGTAACAGAAAATAGGGTTTGCCTTGCCGCACAAAGTCATAAGTCGCAACCAGGTCCTTCTTCAATCGTTTTTTGATGCGCGGGAAGCGCCGGATATACCAGTAATATTCGCGTATGGGATGCACCGGCGCGTGGTGCCGATAACCCCGAAAAGCAATGGGATTGAGGAGGTCTCCCGCGTGATAAAAAACATCATGCATCGCGCGCAGTCGAAAGTTACCGGGGAATTCCCTTCCCTCCGCGCCCATGGACGCCTGCGCCACCGCCTGGCGGTACCAGTGGGGATCTTTGGGAAGCTGGGAGTGCTTGTTGACCCCGCCCCGCTCCATGGTGATCCAGTAGGGGCGTAGATAGCCCTCCTCGAAGACATGGACGGTGATGCCGCGTTCCTGCGCAAGGGCGAGGGCGGTTTGATGGATAGGTCGGCGGTCGCCGAAGAGAACGATATCGGTAATGTGGTGATCCTCGAGATACCGGTTCAGAAAAGGCCCCAATCGATCCACTTCGCCGCGAAACGCTACTGCTGGTCGAGGCCACCAATAGGCCACATCTCCCGTGCAGAAGTTGATCCGGAACACGTTCCGGCCACGGGCGCGCAAGCGATCGGAGAGTAGCGCGAAAAAGGGGCTGGCAACGCCTTGCAGAAAGAGAAAATTTTTCATCTCACCCCTACGACATGGCGCAGGACCATCCGAAACCCTTTTCGCCACAAGGTGGTGCGGTGGTCACGGGCGCGTCTCCGCAGCGCACCCAACCCTGCGATAGCCTCCTCGGGTTTGCACAGGGTTTTGGTCAGGGGATGCAGGTAGCGTGGATATAATATCAGCACGGCGGCCACCAGTTCATCCAGGGATCGTCGGCGGCTACGCCGCGCCACGGAAATGCGGTCATCGGTCAACCCCCAACCACTGTAGAAAGGCACCCCATGGCAAGTCACCGGCTTGGCACGCAAAAGGGCTTCGAAGCCCGTGGAAGAGGTCAGCACATGCACGGCATCCACTGCCTCCAGCAACGCATGCATAGATACATCCGTCACCACTTCGTCGCAATAACCGGGTGCCTCCTCCTCATCCGCGCCTGGGCGGCGCAAGCGCGCCACCACGTCGGGGTGGGGTTTGTACACCAGGTAACTGTCGGGATGCTGCGCGCGCACCTGCCGCAGGAGTTGCATGTTGGTGCGAATGGAAGCACAGCCCAGAAGGATGGACGCGTCGCTCTCCACCTGCCCCGGTACCAGGATGACATGGCGCGCATGCGGCGGTCGACGCCAAGTGACACCCCCAACATTATATTTGGTGAGACCCTGGGTCACGATGTGCTTGCGAAGCCACTGCGCCCGCGCCAAAAGATCCGAATCCATTTCGAAATGTTGCAGCAGAATCTCCAGATCCGAGGGGCGACGGGGGTCGTAATAGAGCCCGGAATGGTCAAAGACATAGGAAACCGGAGGAATCAGGTCTGCCCCCAATCCCACCGAGCGGAGAAACCCGTCCTCTACCCGGACGACCTTGCGCTCTTCCTGCCCCCCTATATCGCTATTGCCCCAGAGCAAGAGACTGCTGTGTGGAGGAGCGCTGTCGATGTGTTCTATGAAGTGGAGCCGGGTTCCCGGTAAAAAGGCCCGCAGGCTCCGCCTTTTCCAAGGCGAGAACCCTACCGCATACAGTATCGACGGCATTTCTGGGCCTTGCGGGTTATTCATGCGCTGCTCCTGCATGGGCTATCAGAGCCATTTCAAAAAAGCGGCGGTCCTCTCCTCCGGCAACCGGGTCAGGCACGCAGGTCTTCGGCCAGAACCGCCATCGTCTCATCAATATCTTCCAGCGTATGCTCGGAACTCAGAAAAAAGCGCAGGCGGGCCTGCCGTTCCGGGACGGCTGGATACAGGATGGGCTGCACATGAATACCCCGCTCCAGCAACCAGTTGGAAAGGCGCACCGCACGCAGGGAGCTGCCGGTTATGACTGGTACAATGGCGTTGCCGGTGCTGGCGCCTGTTTGCAGGCCGACGTCGCGTGCCTTCTCCAAAAAATACCGGCCTCGCTGCTGCAAGGTGCTCACCCTTTGCGGTTCCGCTTGGAGCACCTGCAAGGCTGCCAAGGCGGCCGCCGCCACGGGTGGCGCCATACCGACGCTATACAAAAATCCAGGGGCCAGATAACGCAGGTTTTCGACGAGGGCGGATGCCCCCGCAATATAGCCGCCACAGGCCGCCAGCGCCTTGCTGAGGGTGCCCATCCAGATATCGACGTCCTTCGGATCCAGGTGAAAGTGCTCACGGATCCCCATCCCGTGGCGGCCCAACACGCCGAAGGAATGTGCCTCGTCGACCATCAGCAAGGCCCGATGCCGATTCTTGATCTCGATAAAGCGGGGCAGGTCGGGGTAATCCCCATCCATGCTGTAGATACCCTCGACAACGACCAGGACGCGTTCAGCCTGACGCCGCTGTTGCGTCAGGATCTGCTCCAAGGCCTCCAGATCGTTATGGGGAAAGCCCAGGCGCTTGGCACCCGACAGGCTGATGCCCTGGATGATGCTGTTATGGGCATATTCATCATGAAGAACGAGATCGTTCGGCCCAAAGAGATAACCGATGCTGGTGACGTTGGTGGCATGCCCGCTCACCATCACAATGGCGTCGTCTACGCCGTAGGCCTGGGCAATGGCCCGCTCCAACTGCGTATGCAAGGGCCGCTCTCCAGAGACGATGCGGCTCGCGGAAACGGAAGTTCCATAATGGTCGATGGCCTCTTTAGCCGCGGCGTTGACCACCGGATGCCCAGACAGACCCAGGTAATTGTAGCTGGCGTAATTGACCACGGTTTTTTCCGCTATCCGGCTGTGGGCCGAAGCGGTGCCCTCATGCATCTTGAAAAACGGGTTTTCTACACCGAAGCGCGCAGCGCCTTCCTGCAACAGGCGCACTTGCTGGTAGCCCGGGTGCAGATCCCAGCGGTAAAACCGTTCCGGAATACCGCTCTCCACGACGGAACGTACCGGCGTTTGCTCCAACTGTGTCAGGCGCCTCTCCAACGTTTTCTGGATCAGCCGATCCTTGATCTGTGCCGTCAACCCCTTGGCCCCCTGACCCATCTCAGCGCCCCTCCGCATTCATGACCCATCCATCCAGGGTTGGCGCCTGGGCCTCGACGCCGTGCAGGCCCGCCAGTCGGCGCAGCTCTTCCTCGTCTATCGCCGCAACCTGCGGATATTCACCTGGACCTTGTTTCTTGCGCAACTCCTGAAGCACGCGATCGGCGAGTTTGGCCGGCGTTGGTCCTTCGGCGAGCAGCAGAGAGGGAAGCTTGACGCCCAGACGCTGTTCCAGAGCCAAGGCCAGTTCCACGCCCATAAGGGAGTCCAGACCGATTTGGGACAGGCTCTGGGTGGCTTCGATCTTTTCCATCGGCAGGCGTAAAATCTCCGCGACTTCCCGACGGAGGAGATCGGTGATGGCGGAGACCGCCTCGTCATTCGGCAGAGAGAGCAGGTATCCGCACAGATCCTCGTCGGTGGAATCCGTCGACTCGCCATGGCCCATGGCCAGATTCCACGGGGAGAACCTGGGGGACTGCGCGATGGGCAGAAAACGGCGAATCGCCCGCCAATCCCAATCCACCACCGCATCGCCGCTCACGTCCCTGGCCAGGATCTCTTCAAGCCAATCCAGTGCCGCCTGCGACGACATGGGGGCGCTGCCCAGACGTTGCTGCAGGGCCTCCTTGGTCTTCTTGTTGCGCGCCAAAAACCCCACATCGCCAATGGCGCCCCATAATATGGCGGTGGCCGGCAAACCCTGGGCGCGTCGCTGCTGCGCCAGGGCTTCCATCCAGGTGTTCGCGGCCACGTAATGGGCCTGCCCCGGATTCCCCAGAATCGTCGTCACCGAAGAATAGAGCACGAAAAAATCCAGGGATAGGGTTTGGGTGAGGTGGTGCAGATGGAGCGCGCCTTGTACCTTGGGGGCCAGGACCCGTTGGATTTGTTCTTCGCTGAGGTTCTGCGCCAGCGCATCGTCGATGACTGCCGCGGCATGGATGACCCCCCGCAATGGACCCAATTCCAGCGCGATACGCGCAAAAAGATCCGCCAACTGGGTGCGATCGGTGACATCGCAGCGCAACGCCAGGATCTCCACGCCCCATGAGCGCATCAGGACCATCGCCTCCCGGGCATGCCCATCCATCCGGCCGGACCGCGAGATCAGCACGAGCTTGCGGGCACCGCGCTCCGCCAGGCGTCGCGCCGTTTCCAGACCAAAACCGGAAAGCCCCCCGGTCACCAGATAGACCCCATCCGCGGCAAGCTGCAGCGGTTCCCCACGCAGGCGGATGTTATTCACCACAGGGAGCGGGGGCTCCTCCATGGTCACCACGATCTTGCCTATCTGGCGTGCCTGCTGCATATAACGGAAGGCCGAGACGACCGAGCGGGCCGGAAAGCAGGTATAGGGCAGCGGAAAAAAATCCCCAGCGGCAAAGCGCCCCATGACCTGGCCAAACATTTCCTGGGTCAGCGTGGGGCGTAGCTGCATCAACTGATCCGCGTCGATCCCGAAGTAACTGAGGTTATTGCGGAAAGGGCGCAAAGCCATGGGCGTGTTTTCGTAGAAGTCGCGTTTGCCCAGCTCCAGAAATCGCCCGAAGGGACGCAATATCTGCAGATTGCGGCGAATAGCCTCACCAGAGAGACTATTGAGCACCACGTCTACCCCTTCCTGGTTCGTGTCTCGCCAGATCTCCTCGGCAAAGTCGTAAGACCGGGAATGGTACAGATGGGGCACCCCCAAGAGGCGTAGAAAATCCCGTTTCTCAGGCGAGCCCACCGTGGCGTATATCTCAGCGCCCCGCCACTGGGCCATCTGAATGGCGGCGATACCCACACCACCCGCGCCGCCATGGATCAAGACCCGCTCCCCCGGCTGCAAGCGAGCCAGTTCCATCAAGGCATACCAGGCGGTGAGAAAGGCCGTCGGCATCGTGGCCGCAGCCTCCACACCCAGATGCTCCGGCCGCCGCGTGACCGCATAGCCCTTGGTGACTACATGGGTGGCGAAGCTGGCGGGAGCAAAGCCCAGCACTTCATCGCCCGGCGCTACATGGTAGACTCCGCTTCCCACCCGACTGACCGTCCCGGCGAATTCCAGTCCCAGGCCCGGCCCCGAAAAGCCGTTTTCCAAGGCTTCATCCGACAGCATTCCCAAGGCGTACATCACATCCCGAAAATTCAAGCCCGTGGCGCTGACCAGCACCTCCACGTCGTCTTCCGCCAGGTCCGGAGGGTTAAAACGTGCCCAGTGAAGATTGCGTAACTGCCCCGGCGCGGCAAAACGCAGTTGCCGTGGCGCCCTGGCCGTGATCTCCAGGGCCGGTTTCTCCCGCACTCGCGGTACGTACCTGCCCCCATGTCCGTCCAGAACGATTTCCGTCTCGCTATCGGGACGGACGCACTCCCGCACGAGATGTTCCAGCAATGGGGGGGTGGGCTCGCTCTCGGTCAGATCCAGCACGCGCAGGGCAAGCTCCGGCAGCTCGTTTTGCAGTGTCCGCGCAAAGCCGGTGAGGCCCGCTCCATGGAGGGGTTGCGCCATCCCGTCCGTCATGGCGGGCGGCAGGGAGGAGGGATACAGCGCCGATAGGCCATGGCGGGTGAGCACCCACACCGAGGGTGGCTCCTCCTGGCCCAAGGCCCACTGGCTGAGGGCGCGCAGACTCTGGCATTGCTCCCCCAGCAAGCGGCTCATGGACATCTCGTCGGAAGCCGGAAAGAGTCCGGGGAAATACAGGACACCCTCCCAGGCATCCACCTCTTCCCTGGACAGGACGCGCAGGGAATTTTCCAGTTCCTGCACGTTCGCCGCCTCCAGAGTGATCGTTTTGAAGCCTTGCTGCGCAAATTCCAATTCCAGCGCCGCCGTCCAGGGGGACTGGTAGTCATCGCCACACGCCTTTTCCCCCACCAATAGCCACCGGCCCTTGCCGCCCGGCTCGGGCTGGGCAGTCGGAAGGGCATCCTCACTTTTTCTGGCGAGAAGCAGGTAGGGACCCGTGCGCAGCACATTATCCGGACCCAATAATCGAGCGTCCACGAAGCCCATTTGCGGCAAATCCGCCTGCAGTTGGGCTGCAGTCAGAGACTGTCCGGCGTCGGCATCCCGACACTCCGCCAGGGCCGTCATCCAGGGCTCAGGATGCACGCCCAGCAAAAACAGCAGCCCCTGGGGCGCAAGGCAGTCCCGGGCCATATGGATCATTTGCACGGTGCTATCCGCGTCCATCCCGTCCACCTGCACCCAGGCGAAATGCACGGTGGGCCGTGGGTCTGGCGCGGATGAGGTGCCTGCCGCGGGAATGGTCAGGGATTGCCATTGGGCTTCGCGGGCCGTCTCCGCCTGGGACTCCAGAATCTCTGCTCCGGGACTCGCGTAGTACAGGTCGCAGCAATTTTCCCGGGAAAGGGCCTCCGCCGCCTGCACTATCCAGTCAGGTCCATGGGCGTTGATCTCCATGATCCCCAAGCGGGAGGATGGGGCTAGTTGGGCGCATCGTTCCTGCGCAAAACGGGTGACCGCCGCGTGGATGGGGCCATTGACGGTTTGCAGGATAGTCCTGACCAAAAGGTCCGGATCCAGGCGCGGCGCAGCCGCGCGATCATGGTCCCCATAGTCCGCAGAAGAGGCGGCAAGTGCCAAGCCCGCGCTCCCCACCTGTAGGGTGAGGGCGGAAAACTCCGGATAGTCCCGAATCAAGGTCATCCAAATCTGCCCGGCGGAAATAGGCTCTTCGTCCGCAAAGGCAGGCATGGTCTCTGCTACGGCCTCGCCCCCGCTCTCGCTTAGAAATGCCTGGAGCAGCGCGTCCAGAAGGGGTGCGTATTCGTTCCGATAGCGGTCCAAGGCATGCTGAACGTTTCCCCTCCCCAGAGCCGCCTGCAATGCCTCCGCCAGCGCCGCGACAGGCAGGGGGGTGGCCCCTTGCAGCGCTTCCCGGCGCGGCATGGCCACGAGTTCCGTGGCGATGAGTCTCAACGGCTCGTCCGGAGTACGCAGCAACTTCACCTGCCGCATGCGCACCCCTTCGCACAGCGCGACCACCGTCCCTGCGGCATCCATCAGGGTAAATTCCGCCAAGATGGAATGGGGCGAACGGCGGAGCAATCGCGCGCCGGCCCAGGCGACTTGGGTCAGCGGTTGCCGTAGCGTGATCCTGCCCATGCGAATGGGAACGAACGCCACCCCCGGGTGGTCGACGATATTATCGTGCAAGAGATCGATAAAGAGCTGAAAAGCGCCGTCCAGGAGCGCCGGATGCAGGTGAAAGCCGAGCTCAGAGGTCGCGATGCCCGAGGGCAAGGCCATCGCCGCCCACACCGCATCACCACGGACCCAGCCTTGGGTCACCGTCCGGAAGCTCGGCCCGTAGAGAAGTCCAACGGATTCCGCGACGCGATAGTGTTGTTCTCCATCAAAGTCCGGCGCGCCTTCGGGCCTCTCCAAGGCAGGCCGACGCAGGCGCAGATCCTTCCGCTCCGCAACGATGCGGGCCTTGGCGTGCAGCGTCCAGTCCTGGGCGAGGCGGTCGCGGGAGAGGGCCTGAACCTCGCCACTGGCCGCATCCAGCGTCACCCGCAGGACCTTGCCACTTTCCTCGTTCAGCGATAGGGGCGCCCATATCTCCAGATCTTCCAGCACCAGGAGCGCGCTTTCATCGCCCTGCTGACGGGCCGCCGCAAGAAACAGCTCCACATAACCCGCGCCAGGGAAAATCACACCCTCCCCAACCCGATGATCGGCCAGAAAAGGCAAACGGGCCGTATCGATGTCCTGCTCCCACTCATGCTCATGCTGGGGCACGGGATGCCCCAGGAGGGGATGCACCGGGTATCGATATAGCGTCCCGGCAGACTCTGCGGTGACCGGGTGCCAGTAGCGTTCCCGCTCCCATGGATAATGAGGCAAGTCCACAAAAGGACCAGGCTTCGGGTAAAAACGGGACCATGCTACCGGAACCCCGGTAACGAATACCTGTTGGACAGCCGCCAAAATTCGTTGCGGATGATCATCACCGCGCTGCAGCGTGGCGATGATGCGCCCCTCCCGTTCGCCCTGGGTCAAGCCATCCTGTAGATAACCGCGCAGGACTGGATGCCCTCCCAGTTCTACAAAGACATTGAAGCCATCGGCCAGTATCTGTTCGGTGGCCTGTTGAAAACGGACGGGGTCGCGGATGTTGGCCCACCAATAGTCCGCGGCGAGGGCTTCCCCCGGCAGGCTAGCGCCACTGACCGAAGAGTAGAAGGGAATATTGGCCTCGCCCGGTCGCAATCCGCACAAAGCGGCGAAAAGTTCTTCCCGGACATCTTCCATCACGGGACTATGAAAGGGATACTCGATGTCCAGACGCTTACATGCCGTCCCTTGCGCGCGCAGGCGGGCCTCCATCTCGCTCAAGGCCACCGTGGGACCGACGACGGTAGCCCCGCGCGGGCTGTTCCAAGCCGCAATGTCCAATACTTCCGCCAGATCCCATTCCCGTAGCAGCTTCCGCGCCGCGTCGGCCGCCAACGCCACCGCCGTCATCTGCCCCCGCCCCCGGCTCTGCTCCTGCAAACGGCTGCGATGGAAGATCACCTGAACCGCATCCTCCAGGTCCAAGGCGCCACAGGCCCAAGCTGCCGCCACTTCTCCCACGCTATGACCAGTTACCGCCACCGGCCGCACCTCCCAAGAGCGCAGCATTTGGGTGATGCCGACCTGCAGGGCAAAAAGGGCCGGCTGGGCATGACCGGTCAGGGCATAGCGATCCTCGTCCAAAGACCCCGCCAACTCATCGACGAGACGATACCCCGCCAGAGGGAAGAAAAAGGCATCGATCTCTTCGATGGCTTGTCGGAATATCGGCTCGGACAGCAACGAACAACCCATGCCGAACCATTGACAGCCGTTTCCGGAGTACGCAAAAACCGGGCCCCGGGGATCTGCCAGGGCGGTGTCCATGACGACTCCCACACTTTTGTCGTCATGCGCGGCAAAGGCAGCCAGGCGGTCCACAAGGTCATCGTGGCCCTCGTGCCAAAAAATCGCCCGGTGACGCAGCCAGTCCCGGCGAAAATTGGCCTGATACAGCGTGGCGTACCAGGACGTCTCCGGTTGCGCCGCCAAAACCCGGGCCAGATCCCCCGCCACCTGCTGGAGTGCCACAGGGGTCGCTGCCGTCAGTACCAAGGGCAGCGGGCATTCGGGCGCAGGAGTGACTTCTTCCGCCTGTACCGGCTCGGCGCTTTCGAGGATCACATGGGCATTGGCGCCGCCAAAACCGAACGAATTCACGCCGATCACCAGCCGGCCCTCCCCTTTCAGGGCGAGGTTCTCCGTCACCACCTCCAGGCGGTTTTCCGTCAATTCCAGTCGTGGGTTGAGACGTTCCACGCCGATGGTGGCGGGCACCTGGCGTTTCTGCAGGCAGTGAATGGCCTTGATCAGACTGGGTACCCCGGAAGCAGTCTCCAAGTGGCCCAGGTTGCTCTTTACCGAACCGATGGGCAGTGGGTAGCGGGGGTGGCGATGGCGGCCCAACGCCCGTCCAATCGCCGCCACCTCGATGGGATCGCCCACCGTGGTTCCCGTCCCATGGGCCTCCACGTAGTCGATAGCCTCAGGGTGGATACCCGTCGCGGCATAGGCCTCTTCCAAAAGTTGGGCCTGGGCCTCGACGTTGGGAATCGTCAGCCCGCCCTTGTGTCCGTCGGTGTTGATGGCGGTATGGGCCACCACCGCCAGGATCCGGTCGCCATCGCGCAAGGCCTGATCATAGCCCTTGAGCACGAAGACCCCGCCGCCTTCCGCACGCGCATAGCCATCGGCCGCGGCGTCAAAGGGTCGGCAGCGGCCGCTCGCCGAGAGCATGGACGCCCTGGAAAAAATCAGAAAGCCATAAGGATGCAGATGCAGGCTGATGGCTCCGCTCAGCGCCAACTCGCTCTCACCGCGCAGCAGTGACTGGCAGGCCTGATGAAAGGCTACCAGCGCCGACGAGCAGGCCGTATCCACCACCAGACTTGGCCCCCGCAAATCATAAAAGTAAGACAGCCGGTTGGCGGCGATACTCGCCGTCGAACCCGTAGCCGAGTTGGACCCGATAGCCGCCAGATCATCGGCCATCCTATACGCGTAGTCGGTACTCGCCACACCCATAAAGACGCCGCAACGACTCCCGCGCAAAGAGGAAGGCGCGATTCCGGCATGGGCAAAGGCTTCCCAACTCATCTCCAGCAACAGGCGCTGCTGCGGATCCATGGCCGCCGCCTCGCGCGGCGAAATGCGAAAAAACCCCGCATCGAAGCCCGCCACATCCCCCAGCGAACCCGCCGCGAACGTCACCGAAGTTCCCGGATGGCTCCGCTGCGGATGCTCCAGATTCGCCGTGGCCCAGCGGTCCTCGGCCACCCGCGTCACCAGATCCCGCCCCGCCAGCAAGTCCTCCCAGAAAGTGGCGTCAGACGTTTGCGGCAAGCGTGAGGCATAGCCGATGACGGCAATTTTTTGGTTTTTCATGGGCGGCTCACGAAGTTTTCAAATTCAGAGAGATGGCCAGTCCATCCATTGGGTACACAATCTGCATGACTCAGCCCCGGGAACTTCATCCATTCAACCAGTTTATCAAGAATACAGGAAACCGCTGGTCAAGTCAGCGCCACGCCCGCGGCGCCCACCCGACAATCGCCGCAAATAGGCAGGAGTGCGTGATTTGCACATAACCGCCTAATAGACGCGGATTATGATGTCTATCCCTGTTTCACTCCCCGCAAAAACGCCTCCCACTGGGGCAGGATGCGTTCGGGCAGGTAGCGGGCGCTTTGGGCGGCGCCACTGGCGCGGAGTTGGCTTTGCAGGGCGTTGGCGTCGGGGCTATAGATGATCTGACGCAGGGTTTCTACCAGGCTGGCGGTGTCGTAAGGGTCGAAGTACCGGGCCGCTTCGCCATAGACCTCGCGATGTACCGGAATGTCGGAGGCGGCCACCACACCACCGCAGCGCATGGCCTCCGCACCGGAGAAATCAAAGCCTTCCCCCACGCTGGGACAGACGGTCACCACCGCCTGCCGGTAGAGCAGGCGCAGGGCGTCGGCGGGGATACCATAAAGCAGGAAGAGGCTACCCTGCTCGATCCACGGCAGGAAGCCCTCCAACGCGGTCTGGTAATCCCAGCCGATATGCCCCACCAGAATCAGCTTCAGCTCCGGATCCAGCATGCCGCGCAAGGTTTCCCATGCGGCCAGCAGACGGGCGTGGTTTTTGCGCGGCTCGATGGTGGAGACCATGAGCACGAAGCGCGTCCCCGGCCCCAGGGCGCGGGCATAAAAGGCGGTTTTCTCCTCTTCGTTATGGAAGACGCGGGCCAGCGGATAGATTCTGCTCTTACCCGTCACCGTACCCCCCACCTTCCCCTCATACTTGCCATGCAAATGACGGCGGACGATGTCGGGAATCCGCTCGGGCTCAGGCTCTGCGGGATAATAGTGGGCGGGCAGCATATTGTGGATGGTGTGGGCCCGCGCCTCCGCCTCGGGGAAGAGACTTAGCAGATCGCGCCGTGTGGCATCGGACACGCAAACGAAGTGCCCGCCGGAGCGCACGTTGGCGGCCATGGCCTGAAAGTGACTGCTTTGATGAAAGGCGCGGTCGGAGATGGTATGGGGCATGAGCACCGGGATGGCATCGTGGTAGTGCACCACCAACGCCGTGCCCGCGCTCACCCGTCCGGGAAAAGGCGTCTGCGCCACAAAAACATCCAGCCCCCGCGTATCCAGCACTGGATAGCGGGAACGGGACAAGACCTGCGCCCGCTCAATACCCACCAGATGCATACGCCGCCACGGATAGGCACAAACCCGATAATCGCTTTGCAATACCTGTTCACGGTCAGCAGCGGGCAGGCTCCGGCCATAAAGCTCCTGCCAGACAAAATCGCGGAAATGCCGGGTCTCAAAGTGCCCTAAGGGAATCCTCCCCAGCCCGGTCCAGGCACCCCAGCGCAAGCGCCAGGTCTGCCAGAAGTGATCGAGCCACTCGGCGACATCGCCTTTCCAGTCCAGCGCGCTGCGGCCCTTGAGGGATACCACCACCCGCGCAAAGCGATGCACCCGCTCCGCCTCGGAGAGTGACACGCTGCCATACACCCCGCCGCGCACGCTGCGTTTGGACATCTGCAGCAGGCCGGATAGTTCCAAATCCGGCAAGGTGGAAAGCACCCCATAAAGCAGGCGGGTTTCCTGCGGGATACCATAAAAGCCATCCAGGGCAGGGCGCATTTCCATGAGCACACGGAGAGCATTGTTGGCGTTATGCATAGTGGGGAAGTTTACCAGCCCCTTCGGTGACCGTCACGAGCTTCTATTTTTTTGGGGGCGCCTGCCGCCCTTTTGCGCGGAGGCTTTCGTTCGCGCGAGAACTCCGTCCTTAAGTCCGCCTCGTGGCGCGTTGCCCAGGTTGCCAGCATGAGGCCATGTTCCCGGCAGGTATTGCCACAGTCGCGCAAAAGGATAAGCCGCCAATGTACCCAACAATGGATTCATGGGATTTTCCATCATTGGTTTTGATTCTGGGGCATGGACGGCGTTTATGCCAAGTCCTCGAACGGTTTCAGGTCAGATACTTCTGCCAGAACTGTGCTACACCCGCACTATCGTTGATAGTATATGGCACAAAACCGATTTTACGGTACGTTTCCTGGGCAGGAAGATTACCCTCCAACACTTCCAGAGTCAGTTTACAAAAGCCCATCTCACGTGCATGGCGCTCAATAAAGGCAAAGAGTTTATGGGCAACTCCCTGTCTGCGAAAGCCCGGTTTGACGTAAACGTCGTGAATATTCCCCAGTGGCGCGCTGTTAAAAGTGGAAAACCCTTCAATACAAACAGCAATGCCAATCATTTCTTGCTTATTTGCGGCAAAATAAACACGAATCCACGGGCGACGCATGAGGTCCTCTACCAGCCTTTCATAAACCTCTTGGCGGAGGGGCTTCCTTTGGCCCATGTTATCTCTTGCATACAGATCGAGGAGCTCGCGAATGGCTAGACAATGATCTGCGTTTTGGTAATCCGCTTGGTAGACTTCAATCATGGACGATTCCTTGTGTTGGATGCTTCCACCATCTTGGCTAAACCCTGCAGTGCTGCCGCTTTTGGGTTGGCTACCTTATGAGCATTCTGAGCGGCGGCGAGGTTGCCGTGGCTAAGCCCAGCGAAATGATGGCTGGGGCCAACCAGACCGTCCATGTTCATTTCGATCATGGACATGCTTCGTCAGGTCGCCTTGGTGGCGATACCAATTTGTGTCACCCCAGCTTTTTGACAGGTATCCATGACATGCACGAATTGCTGGAATGGAACCACTTTATCTGCTGCGATAGTGACCTGCGTATGTTCTACATCACCGTCAGCACTGAGGAGACCCTGTAACTGATCCAGGGTCATTTGTTTGCCTTTAACAATGACTTTACCCGATTTTTCGATATTGATGACAAAATGTGGATGAGGCAGTTCTTTGGCTGTGCTGGAGGTCGGTAATTGCAGCTTGAGGCCTTTATCAGTGATCATTTGCAAGGTGATCATGATAAAAAAGACAAGTAAAAACAACATCACGTCAATCATTGGAATGATTTCGACCCGACCCTTTTTGCTGTTTCTTCGACGCGGAATCATGATGCGCTCCTGAGTATCTTTGAAATGAAAATCAAATGTTGTTGGGTGCCCCGTCCAGACGATTGATCAGCAGCAACTTAATCGATTCAAGCTGTTGTATGGTTTTATCAATCGCGTTGTTAAATGCATTGAAAGTAATCAGGCCAACCATGGCAATAAACAAACCGGACGCGGTAGCGATGAGGGCATCCGCCACACCACCGGTAACCTGAGTAGGTGCATGCCCTGGGGCCGCCAAAATGGAAAACGCATGGAACATACCGAGGATCGTTCCGAACAGGCCTAAAAGAGGCGCCAAAGTCACTGTAGTATCAAGAATCCACAGACGCTTATCCAGGAAAGGCGTTGTCAGGAAAATAGCTTCGTCAAGACGATTATCAAAGGCCTCTCCACGAGCACTACCATAATGGTGAACCAGATCCATGTGGCGATAAGCCGCAGTGATAATTTGCTCTTCAGGCTGACCTCTGGCCTCCTGCATCAATTCTTCCAGTTTTTCAGTGGTGAGTTTGCTGACCTCTGAGAGCTGATGAATGATGGTCTTGCCTTTGCGTAAGGCCGAGCGCATGAACCAGGCTCGATCAAAAATAACTGCGAGTTCGGTGAGAAATAGGAGGGCTAACACATAAAGCACCCCATCCGAGTAGTTGGCGAGATGAATGATATATTGGAATGACATAAATTTAATTCCTCTTAATGGCGATATTAATTGAGTTCACGAAATATCTATTGGCACCGTGAACGATAAAGTGTGAGGGGGCATGTGACTGGTAAATGCCGGAAACGTGCTGTCCGACACAGCAGCCAGAGCAGCTTTGCGAAGCAGGGGATTATGTGAACCGCCCACGACGTGCACGTCTGTCGCTTTTCCACCCGCTGGGCCTAATTTGAAGCTGACAATCACCGTACCATGCAAACCCAGTCGTTTAATAATGGCTGAGATATGAACATTATTGCGTACCTGCGATCTGGCTCCAGCACCATAAGCTCCTACCCCGCTATATACTGGAGTGGGTGGAGGTGGCGGTGTTTTGATCGGCGGAGGCGGCGTCTTCACCACTTGTTTGGGGGGTGGCGGAGGCGTCGGAGGCGGCGGCTTTACGGGCAATGGTGCAGGACGATGTACCACAGGAACCGGTATTTTAACCGGTTTGGGTGGATGCGGCACAGGTTTTACCTTGGGCGGCGGGGGTGCTGGAGGCGGTGGTGGCGGCAGGTGAACGATTTTTACACTGATCACCTTGAGTGGTTTCTTAGGTTTTGGTTGATCATGCGTAATCAGAATGAGACCCGCCACCAGCGCAATTTCTACCGCCAATGCACTGATAATGGCATAACGAAAACTTTTGGATTGACCCTGATAACTCCAGCGGGAAGGCTTCTCAGGAACCTTGGAGGGGGTAGGTTCACCCACTAAATCACCTCTATTATTTTGTTTGGTATACTAAAAGTTATGAACAATGACATTATGGTTATTTCTTTGAATCATCCGGAATCGCTGGATTCTAACACACAATCAAGCCTTGTGAGTAAACGACTGATGATTTTTTTGCGACCTTCCTCCCCGAAAAAACGGATGACCAACCGAGTACAGGAGATGTCATGATGCAGAACAGGCTCCTCATGAAGTTGAATGCTGCGCATGGAAATACCTCGATTGGAGAATACGGAGGAAATCAGAAACAGTGTGCCGGGTTCGTCGCGCACTATCAATGTGATTATCTGTTCTGGTAAGGCATCACAATCTAAATGTTCCATCGGTTTAATTTCTCCTTTATGGACTGTGCCGACTGATGGAAAAGCTGCTGTTCCCCATCAGAAAGTGTCATGGGGTAAACGGCATCCCATCCTTTAGGGCTAATGACCACCGGCGCTCCAATCGGACCTTTTACCTGCAGAAACTCGTCGGCAAGTGAAACCTGAGCGGCAATCACCGTATCCTTGCCACTTAACATGGATTTGATGAGATCCACGCTGGCATTCGCTGTTGCTATGTCTGTCTTGGCACCAGCAAACAAGGTTAAAAATGGTCCAATCATGAGTCTGACATCTGGCGGAAGAGTATCAAAACGCCGGAAAGCTTCGGCTATATCACCGCTTTGTGCGATCTTTATAATCTCGTTACGCATCCGAATCAGGGTTTCGGGGAAGTCGCGACTACTGGTGCTACTGCGCACTTTGCGGATAGCACATATCGTTTCATTATCGGAAAATCCTTGTACCGTGATGTTGCTCCAGAGCGGTACCATCCCGTCACCGTGTTCGCCAAGTACCATGGCGCGGACAGCTTCCCGGGATACATTGATCGAGCGTGCCACTTCCCGACGAAAGCGCAGGCTGTCTTGATAAGCACCCATTCCGACAATCCTATGTCGGTCATAACGCTGAGAAAAGACTTCCACAATCAATTCGACGGGATTAGTGACCACAATCACCACCTCGTGACCATGACCATATCGAGCCAAAGCATCTGCATATGGTATAGAAATCTGCTGGTTGTATTTAGCTAATTCATCACGGCTGGGTGGAGCTTTATTTGGATCGCTATGCGCTTGGAGAGTTGCCCCGGCAGTCATGACGATGATATCGGCGACAACCTCTTCGGGCTGCAGTGCGATATCAATAATAGGACAGTGCTCGGCAAAAGCGTCTTTTAGATCCTGGCGAAATCCGTACAACGCATTGCCACTGCTTCCATCTCGTCTTCCTACCAGTTGCAGGCGATCTGTAGGTAGCAGAAGACGCTCCAGCAAAATCCGGCTGGCGATATGCTTCCCGGTGCTGCCATTGGCGCCAATGATAGATATATCCATATGGTATAGATCTCGCGGTTAGCTAAGGCCAGGTAATAAACGGATCAGACCCTGGCAGATAAAACGAACAGCTATTGCACCCAGAATGAGGCCAGCAATTTTAGTTATGATTTCAATACCTATTTCACCAAAAAAGTGGGAAATATGATGTGCGTTATACATTGCGACGTACGCAGCAAAAGACGCAATAAGGACGTCGATAAGTATAAGTCCGTAACTAAAAAAAGTGTGAGCGTTTTGTCCATAAATAATGACCGTACCAATGGCTCCTGGTCCAGCCAGCAGAGGGATGCCTAGTGGTGTTACCAACCGCCCGCCGTTGTAAGTGCTGGTGTGGCCTTTGGCAACAGCGGTGCTGAAAAGGTCGGTAGTCAACATCTGGTTGGACATTAGTAAAAGCAGTAGCCCTCCGCTGACTCTAAATTCGGCGATGCCAATATAAAAGTAGCGAAGAATATCATTGCCAAATAGTGTGCTAATAATAAGTACAAAAACGACAACAATAGAAATATTTTTGGCTGTCCTTTTTTTTTGAACAGTGCTTTGATCACTGGTAAGTGACACAAATATCGGAACAATACCGATGGGATCCATCAGTACAAACAGGGTCACTAACGTTTGTATGAAAATCTCTATATTTGTGGAATTCACCAACTATTCTCGTTAACTAATGTTCTAAAATTTGACCCGGGCGTTGGACCGGGTCGATTAAGATGCTTAATTTAACTGAAAACTAACATTATGAGAAGCGCCCAGATAGACCAACCTCAATAAAACGAGGCATGCCGGGGTATGCTTCTGCATAAGGGTTACCTACAGCAGCAAAAGCATATTCCTTATAGGCTTGGTAGTAATGCAGGTAGTAGTGACTATCCAACAAGTTATCGATATTCAGACTCACAGTTACGGATGACAAGTGATCCTGATGAATTGGAACCTTGTAGCTAGCCTGGAGGTTAGTCAGGAAGTAAGGTGCGAGCTTTACGCCAGGATTAGGCGTGGTCGCGTCCTGCAGCAGTGGGTTGGACTCCGTCGGTGGTAAGTCGTAAGTGGTCACCTGGGGTCCAGTGTAACTCTCCATCAAGGCAGCATGGAAGTTATGATTGTGATAACCCAGGCGTAATCCCGCAAGCCAATTTGGTACAGAAGCAAGAGGATCGCCCGCGAAAACATAACCATACTGCCCTTCAAATGGCGTCACATTGGCAGAGAAACTGTTCATGTACTGAGCATCCGTATAAGAGACATGACCAGAAATCGCCCACTCTGGATTGATTTCATATTTCCCAGCCAACTCCAACCCTTTCATCTGCTCTTCTCCGACGTTGGCGTATTGCGAGTAGCCAGTAAGGTAGTTCGTATAGAAGGAGAACATTCCGTGCATATTTTGTAAAAAGCCGTCGAAATTCAGATAAAGATGTTTGCCTACATATCGCAGCCCTGCTTCATAAGCGTTGACGGTTTCTGCGCCAGGGGCCAGGGTTGTACTCCCGGATGGACCCAAAACATAATCAGCTACTGGAGCAAAACGTGCGCCCTTCCCATAACTGGCATAAGCAATGACCTTGTGGGTGATATCGTAGGATAAACCTAAATATGGAAGCACCTCTTTATCATAGTTGGAAAGAGTATAGGAATTTGCTGGCGTTCCGTATTGGTTGACAGGAACGTAGTTGCTAGTACTTACACCGGTTAGAGTGACACCAGGCTCAATATGCAGCCTGTTATTGAACAGATTTATTTTGTCTGATACGTAGCCGCTATAAACAGTTCGTTGTTGTTTACTGTTGGTTGGAGATGCGGGATTTCCGTAAGAATTATATCCATAAATTTGTGGCATAGCCAATGTGCCATAAAAATAGTTTCCTCCTCCTGGACCAGCAGTTTCCTGAGCCACCAATGCACCAACCGTGATATCATTGTGGGGGATAAATATGTTTATTTTTGGTGCTATACCAATTGTGGTATTCCCAGTAATATTGATTTGCGCAGCTTCACCCGCAGGATAACTGCCAAATACAGCGACGGGATTATAAGTGTGGGGGATGACGCCGGGAGCCGTTGCAGTCGGAGGTAGTGCTCCATAGCCGGAATAAGGGTTGTTGAAATTCACCTGATATGGATATGATTCGTTAATCAAATTAGGATCCAAATATCCAGCGAGATAGCTATGTTTATGAATATAAAATGCCTTGGCACCAATGACTAGGTGACTATTGATATAAGTGCTGTCACCTATTATAGCAGTCAGATATTGGTTCTTCTGTAGGGTGCTGGCTTCCGACAAGGGATAATTATAAAAAATCCCGTATTTGTCTAATTGAGCCACTGCGTTGGGTGCGCTAATCAAATAGCCATGTGCAGTATTATAAATGACCGTGCCGGTAACTTTCGACAAGCCGTAGTCATACGGCTTAATTGCGGTAAAGAGAAAATCTGTATAACGGGCGGGTGTATTCTGAATATAGCCATTTGTCTGGGTTTGGCTTAACCGGGTATACACGCGCAGACCATCTGTACCAGGAATCTTCCCCGAGCTTGCGTCAAAACCATATGTATCTGTTGAAAATGATCCCACCTTGGTGAAAATATCCGCGTAGCGTTTTTCTGGAGGGGTTTTGGTGTTGTAGGAAACTGTACCACCTACTGTTGCAAAACCTCCGCGATCTGGCGGAGCAACACCGGGGTAAACATGAATTCCCGATATTTGTCCATTGCTTATGACCGTCCCGATATTGTTAGACAGATATGCACCTTGCCCACCAGACAACAGGTCTGTCATTGGAATGCCGTCGAGGGTTTGGGCGAGCTGGCTCATGCGCACCCCACGTACGGTCAGCACCGGTGTACCCGGACCAATATTCTGCTGATATTCATTGACCGATGGGGTTTGTTTCAAAAGGCTATATATACTTTCCGCCGAACTGGAATGTTTGATCTGGTCAGGACCGATGACGGACATGGCTGAGGCGATATTGCGCTCGCCAACCAATATCTTCTCATATTTCTTTTTTATTTCCTTCAGTTTGACCACTCTTTCAGTATGGGCATTTTTGGACACCTCAGAATTTTTTGTTGTAGATGCAAAAGCTGCTGAGCTGAGCGCGGGATAAAGGGCAAACATGGTTGCCGTGAGCAATAACCTACTGACCTTGGGCACACGATGGTCTGCATACGTCACTTTGATGGAAGGATTGTTCGGCTTTAAAGGCATTATTTTATCTCCGATAAAACTAATACATACCAATATTTCTCTCAAGAACGTTCCAGCTAAAATGGTTGTTTCACCGTGCCAGGAAAATTCTACGTGCCCATTACAGCAAATATTGTGCCAATTGTACGAAAGCCAGGAGGGTTTCGTGGTGTCGCTGGTAGCGTCTGCTGGTAGATCTCATAACTAGTTGAAAAATAAAAATAAAGTTGTTTGTTATTCTCGGGGTTGTTTCTCGCATGGCGCCCGTGGATTTGCTGTTATGACGCCGTCAAGCAATGTCTTTGCACATTGTTGGTGCGTCACCATCAGTTTGACCTCCATTTTGGTGCAGTCGTGACTATGATGCCGTGGTGATATTTTGGAAAACGATAATTGATTATCCTAGTTCATTGTAAATTAACATTTGCATTCAAGGCGGTCTGCTGAGAATCTGGAAAGTAATATTTGTACCCGATACGATTTTTTATAAAAGGCGTCGTATTATATTGGTTTTTCTTCCGATGTAGCTAATCATGCTGTTGAATTAAAAACATATTTAACGCCCGCCTTCAGGGATCCGCCAGACGATCGAATGGTCTCAATGGGCTGCACTGCCGTGGTGCAGCCGGGAAAAGTCAGGCAGAATGGGGCATGCGTTCTGAGCGAGAAAGCTTTGTCGCGCCGCCCCTCATGATCTGTCAGGTTTCGACGTGACAAAGATATCCAATTGAAAACGCTATGTTTTTAATGATAGAATAATGTAAGTCACTTCAGGACGTGCCGTGGCAGAAAAATTGCTTCCGTTGTCCTTGCTCTGTTAGTGGCAAAAGCTTGGTGCTAGGTTTACCGGAAAATGCTTTCATCCGACGCCGATGGAGGTGCCCGCATGACAATGTTGAGAGGTCGCGAACCTAATGCATAGGTATCTTTTACGAAAAGATGTTACCTTGGGTGTTTTTGGCTTATTGCTGGGCGCCAGCGGACTTTTCGCAGAAGCGAGCCCTGCAGGTTTTATGCCGGTTGATACGGTTTCCAGTGGTGCGATGACTCGGCAATTGTCTTACCATGCGGTGGTTAAAGTGGCCGCGACTGGAACTTACACGGACCAGGTTAGCCAAAGTATCCAGTTGCTTAACCACAAGGGTGAAAGTAAGATTAACCCCTACAGCGAGACTTATTCTTCAGCGCTTTCAAGCTTTAAAGTGGTCAGAGCATGGGTGGAGACCCCATCTGGAAAGCAAATCATTGTTCCTGATTCTAATATATTTGTGCGGCCGGTCCCGGTGGCACAAGGGGCACCGATGTATAGTCATTCCAAAGTGCTCAGTATTGTCCCGCCCCAACTCGCTGTCGGTGATGTACTGCATGTTGTCACGGAAAAGCATTTTTTTAAGCCGTATTTTTCAAATGAGTACTCGAATTATTGGGAAATTCCTCTGAGCACGTCTGTTCGAGACGAAACCATAAAAATAGAAGCTCCAGTTTCTATGCATCTTCGGGCAGCTCAGCGTGGCGGCTGGGAGATTCTTCATACCAGAGAAGGCAGTAAGGAAATAATCCATGCGCGCATGGCTATCCATCATGCTGAATATCCCGGTATGGAGACGGTGGGAGAACGTCAGTTCAGCCCGATATTTGAAGTGACCAGTTTCCCAAGTTGGGCGGCAGTGGGTACCGCCTACTGGGTGAGAGCGGATAAAATGGCGGATGTGACCCCGTTGGTGCAGAAAGTGGCGGATATGGCTGCTGGAAAACGCGCTGGCTGGGGTGCACAGAAGGCCTTGTTTTCTTGGGATTCTGCAAACATCCGATACGTGGGGCTGGAGCTGGGGGTAGGCGGCTTCGTTCCTATCGCAGCGAATAGAACCCTGCAAACAGGCTATGGTGATTGCAAAGCGCATTCCACATTGTTGCAAGCCTTGTTTAATGCCAAAGGATTTAAGCTATTTCCAGTCCTTATGAATTGGAACAACGTGTACAATCTTCCTCCTTTGCCGACCCCCTTCTGGTTTAATCACGCTATTGATTATGCTCCTAAGAGACATCTGTTTCTGGATAGTACCGGTCAATATGAAACACCGGGACAACTGGCCGTAGGGGAGAGACATAAACCTGCGCTGGTGACCGGGCCAGATCCACGGATTGTAGTGACTCCTGGTGCCGAGCCAGAGCAAAACCACTTTGTTTACACGGCCAAGCTCCGTCTGCACAGGGATGGTACGCTGAGTGGATCCGGAGAAATGACCAGCAGAGGATGGTGGGCGTGGGCGTACCGTGAGATTTTTGCTTCAGTTCCACCATCGCATTATGCCACTGTCATGAGTATGCTCCTTGCTCCGAGTGGTGGGGGCACTGGTACATTTTTTCCCGGTGATCCTACTGTATTGGATAAGCCGTTCCAGGTTGACGCGGAATGGTCCACGCCTGATTTTGCGAAGGTGGGCAGCCATCTGAGTTTTCCTGTGCCACCCGGACCGTTCCTGGTGCCGAGCTTGGCGGCTACACCTAACCCTATTTCATACCTGGCTGAGGTGGCTGGACCGGAGTCGCGAAAGCGCAGTGTAGAGACTTATTTGGGCGGGCTGAGCTGGACAAGTACAATACATATTCCTTCGGATTATAAAGCGGTCTTCTTGCCCTCCAATCAGGATGTACACAACGCGGCCGGTAGATTCTCCTATGAAATTCGATATGATAACGATGTACTCTTGGTCCATTATGATCTAAAACTGAATCGCGTAGTTTATAATCCTCAACAATACCCTGCTTTGCGTGCACTACTTTTGGCAGATTTGTCAGATCAGAAAAGCCCGCTGATTTTTGCCCGCAAAAAAGAGGAACGCATATAATGACTAAAGTCGGTATTGCGCTAGCCGTCTTCTGTAGCTTTTGTGCCATCAATAACGCTCAAGCAGCAAGTACCCCGCTCGCACAGGTCAGTTACCGCGTTTTGTTGGCTCACAATTCATTGATAATTCATAAAAATGGTAGCTTCACCATGCAGGTGGTGCGCGTCGTGGAGCCGCTCAATGCCACTGGGGTGCAAAATCAATCCCAAGTGAATATTGCTTATCCCGGCAATTTCGCAAAACTGAAAGTAATTACTGCCTATACAGAAGACCCTGATGGGACACGCCATCCGGTCCTAGCCTCAGAGATCTTTAAACAATCCACCCACAGTGCCATTTCCGCACCATGTTTGAGTGATGGTGTGAATGAAAGTGTTATCTTTCCTGCGGTATCCCCTGGAGATACTATCCATATTCAGTATGATCTGACGTACGCGCATCCATATTTGCCAGGGATATATGCCCTTAGTGCGGTACTTGACCCGAGTGTGTTGGTCAATAATGCCAGCATCGCCATGGATAATGGAGAAAATGCGCACCTGAAAATCTATAAAAGCAGTTCAGGCAAAGGCTGGCAAGCAGGTTCAGCCGACTTCAGGGGAGCCGTGAATAAGGTGTTAGTCCCACCCCTTGGGACTCCTGCTCTTTCTGAATATGCAGGGGTGGCGGTATTATCCACGGCAGATAGCTGGAAGGCATTGGCTGATGCCTATAATCAGCTTGCCGCGTCTTCCACCGAGGTAACACCAACGATTCATGCAGATGCTTTAAAAATTGCTGAAGGAGATGGTGGAGAGCCGGCCATCACGAGTATTTACCATTGGATTCAGCAAAATATTCACGGGGTATCGGTAAATTATGAAACGGCGGGTTTTAAACCGCTTTCCGCCGAAGAGACATTGCAGCGCGGCGTAGGCGACAGTAATGCCAAAGTAGCGTTGATGTGTGCCATGTTGCACTCCTTGGGGATAGCGGCAGTGCCTGCCATGATTTCCCAGACTTCCCGGTTCAAGGAATATCCGGGTGTAGATCCCTTTGCCTTTGATCATTTTCTGGTTTATTTACCCAAAGAGCAGCATTTTATGGACTTGGCCTATCGCCATGCTTCAGCCGACGTGCTGCCAGTTCAGGATGCTGGGCGGCCAGTGCTGATTACCGGTAAAAATCCAGAAATGACTATGACGCCGTCCCCAGACGTCAATGTTGCCCTTTTGTCCCAGACGGATGATTTCACGCTGAAGGGCTCTGAGCTGTCTGGTACGGAGGAGCTAATGGCTTCGAGCTATCTGGCTCAGCAAGAACGCTCGGCGATATCCGGGCTTACAGGCCGGCGACTGCTAAAAGTCATTCGTGATGCTTTTTATGCACAAGGCGATGTGGGTGATGTGAATGCGGTTGCTTTCTTGAACCGTCATGACCTGGAAAAACCGTTCGGGATTCGTTTGAGTTTAAACAGGGCAGGTGACTTTGTCCCAGGCAATATGTTCTCGGTTTCCTTGCCGGAAATGCATCAGATTTCTGCAGCATTGGTTCCTTTTGCCAGCAGTATCCAGCGAAGCACGCCTAGCCTAACCACGCCGGTCAATCTCAATTTCACACTGAAAATCAAGATTCCTGAGGAGTACCGCCCCTTGTACCTGCCCGATAGTGAGAGTCTAAAGACTTCTGTCGGTGCCTATAAGGTTTCTTTTGCATTCAAAAACAGTGTTTTTACGGAGAATAAATCTTTGGTGCTCAACCGTTTCATTGTTTCACCTGAGGCGTTTCCTGAACTGCATAAAATCGCTGCCCTGGCTCTGGAGAGTGATCACCTGGCTTTGGTGCTGGAGAAGCCGGCGTGAACCTAAAGAGGTTGAAGGAGGCGTTGCTAGTGTTAAGTTTGGTAGGAACCGGGGCTGTCGCCCATGCGGCAGACAGCCCCAACATTCAGAATGGCGGCACGATCGTGACAGTTCCCGGAGTAGGGTTGGCTCCGCCTTCTTCTATGAACGGGTTCAACCCTTTGCTTACCTCTTCTGCTTATGATACTGAGGCTGAAAATTTGATGTACCAGCCACTAATCTGGGTCAACCGTGATTTTAAGATCAATTTTAACCTCAGTGTGGCGAAAAAAATTGTGGTGGGTCCCAAGCATCGTAGCTTTACCGTCTATTTGTCCAGACACTGGAAATGGTCTGACGGGGTTCCGGTGACTACGGCCGATGTCGCCTATACCTACCACATGCTCATGAAGTTAGGGCCCTTGTGGCCCGGTTGGGATAGTGGTGGAGTTCCTGGGGACATCCAGTCATTTACGGTGCTTGGACCGTACGCATTTCGGGTGGTTACGACCCGCTCAGTCAATCCCACCTGGTTTGAACTGTCTGGATTGAGTGATTTCTATCCTTATCCAGCTCAGAGCTGGCAGCGTTACACAGTCAAACAGATGAATGACAATATGACCAACCCAAAATTCTTTTCGGTGGTGGATGGGCCTTTCCGACTGGAAAGCTTTCATGCGGGGCGCTATGCCAGTATGGTCCAGAATCTGGCGTACAGCGGTCCTGACAAGCCGCATATCAGCCGCTTGATATTCCGTTTTCTTAACTCGAATGCCAGCGTGTTTTTTGCCTTGAAGAGCGGTACGGTTCAGTTGGGTAATCTACCCGATCCCCTGTATCCCGCGCGTAAGCAATTGACCAATGATCGATTGACGATCAGTGGGCCAAACTGGGGATTCAATTATCTGGGGTTTAACTTTTCCAATCCAAAAATTGCATTTGTGAATAGTTTGTTGGTGCGCCAAGCCATGATGCATGCAATCAATCAGGATTTGATGATCAAAGTATTAGGTTTTGGTCATGGTGCACGTGCTTATGGTCTGGTGCCGGGAAATCCTCCAGTATATTTGTCGCCGGAGGCCAAGGCCTTATTAAAACATGGCGCTTACGACCCTGCGCTTGCCAATAAATTGTTGAACGAAGCCGGCTGGCATCGTGGACCTGATGGTATCCGTGAAAAAGATGGACATAAAATGGCGTTCACTTTGTATATTCCACCATCCATGATTCGTGGCCCCACCTTGTTGGCGACGATGCTTGCCAAAGTTGGTATTGTAGTGCGGATGCGGGAAATGCCTTTCAACGAACTTTACGAAAAAATGATCGATCCACATAGCAAAAACTGGCAGGCAGTTTATCTCGCCTGGTCGCAAACTGCGTATCCTACGGGTGGTTCTATTTTTAAGTGCGGCGGCGTTCAGAATAGTTATCATTACTGCAACAAAGAAATGGATGCAATGATGGATAGAATAAGAATTACATCAGGGCTTGATGCCTTGTATAAATTCCAAAACTATTTTACAGATCAGCAGCCTGTTATTGTTCTTCCTAACATGAAATTATTTGTGATGGCTGCTAAAAACATTCATGGTGTGAGTCATGCTATCACCCCGGGAGGTAATTTTTATCCACAGTTTTTATGGGTTAGCCATGATCAATAACAGATTCTATTTCCCTGGAATACGATTCAGGAGTAATTGGTGATGATGCGACGCATGATTCTCAATCGTTTGGGGACATCAGTTTTATCCTTATTTTTATTGGTTACCATCGTGTTTTTTTTGATTCATGCGACACCCGGTGGTCCTGCTTACAGTATTCTGGGTATGCATGCAACGCCGGAAGCTGTTGCTGCGCTCAATAAACAAATGGGTCTGGATCATCCCCTCTGGCAGCAGTACGGCATCTGGTGGGCGCATCTGTTTGAAGGCAATCTGGGTTATTCCTTTACGCAGCATGCCCCCGTTGCCACTCTGACGGGGTCCTATCTGGCCAACTCCATCATCCTTTACGTGTTGGCTACGGTCATCGCCGTTCTTTTTTCGGTACTCATCGGCATGTTCCAGGGGTACTGGGCCGAGCGTACTCCCGGCGTGCTCATCGGCGCCGGGCAGATCATTGTGTACTCCATCCCTACTTTTTTCATTGGAGTCATGCTGATCCTGTTTTTTGCCATTTATGTCAGCTGGTTTCCGCCTGGTGGAATTGGCGGTGATCAGAGTGCCGGTGGCGTGCTGAACATCGGCAGTTATTTTCACCACATGGTGTTGCCGGCCATTACCATTGCCTTGCCCCTGACCGCCGGTTTGTCCCGCTATTTCGGGCACCAGGCCCGGAGTGAATATCGCCTGGATTATGTCCGCACCGCCCGAGCTCGTGGTGTGCCGCCACTGCGTATCGCCGTTAATCATGTCCTGCGCAACGCCATTCGGCCTCTGGTCACGGTCATCGGCATGATGATCCCCGGAATTTTTGTCGGCGGGATCCTGACCGAGAGCGTGTTCAACTATCCCGGATTGGGCTGGTTATTATGGCGCTCAGCTCTGGAGCAGGATTATCCCACGCTGTCTGCCATTGTGCTGCTCATTGGGGTGTTGACCATACTCGGCAATCTGGCAGCCGATCTCACCAACAGTATATTGGACGTAAGGGTGCGCTATGAGTAGTAGTCCGACCGATATGAATGTGAATAACAGTCTGGTGGCGCGTCCCATTCCCGGCATGTTTACCCGGCTCTGGACGGACTCCCTGCGGCATTGGGTAGGACAATACAGTCATCCCATGACCTGGACCGGACTGGGTTTATTTGTTTTTTTGATGCTCTTTTCCTGGCTCGGCCCAGTGCTGTATCCGGTCAGCCCTCTGGCCATCCATGCCAATCATTTATTACTGGCGCCTTCCTGGCAATTTCCTTTTGGCACGGACAATCTGGGCCGGAACCTGCTGGCGCGCATGATGGATGGTGGGCAGGCCACTTTGGAGGTAGGGCTGTTAGGTGCGCTGATAGCCATTTCATTGGGAATCATCTACGGCATGATTGCCGCCATGAGCCCGCGTTGGCTGGACAAAGTGCTGATGCGCTTACTGGATGCACTGCTCGCCCTGCCAGCCATCGTGTTGATGATTTTTTTCGCGGCCATCATCCCCCTCAATGCCCTGAGCCTGATCCTGGTGCTGGGTTGTCTGTCGTGGCCGGGTCTGGCGCGGATCGTGCGCAATGAGGCGCTGGCCTACAAAGAAAAAGACTACGTTCTGGCCGCCCGGCAGTTTGGGGCTAGTACGTTCTATATAGCCCGCACCCATTTGCTGCGCTCCATGCTGCCGATTCTGATCGTCAATGCCACGTTTATGGTGGCGGATCTGATTCTGGCGCTTTCCGGTTTGTCTTTTCTGGGATTGGGGATACAACCGCCGCATGCTTCCTGGGGAGGACTGCTGAATGATGGATTACAGTTGGTGATTATCGGACCATGGTGGATGATTGTTTTCCCGGGTGTGGCCATTTTTCTGGCGATTGTGGCGATGAATGTGCTGGGGCAAGGACTCCTCGCCCGTCTGGAGGGCCGCTAAGATGGCAGAAAAGGCCCTTCATCGTTCGCATATTCCGCTGCGCGAAAGCGACATGCGCAGTGATCGTGTGCAAAATCTTCAGGTCGCGTCACCCTCCTCGGCAGGTGCCGGATTACAGGTCCGTGATCTCACCGTGACCTTCGGGCGCGGACGTAAGGCCTTCAACGTCATTGAAGACTTGAGTTTCGAGGTGGCCGCTGGTGAGACCCTGGGCCTGGTGGGGGAATCGGGATCCGGCAAATCCATGACTGCGGCAGCCCTCATGGGTCTGCTGCCTTGGGGTGGCAAAGTCAGCAGGGGTTCGGTGCAGCTTGGTGACACAGATATTACCCGCTTATCCAATATCGCCCTGCGCACGGCGCGTGGCCGGGAAATCGGAATGATTTTCCAGAACCCCTTGTCATCCCTCAATCCCAGTCTCACCATTGTCCAGCAAATTGCCGAGCCTTATCGACTGTATTTGGGCGCATCCCCAACAGCGGCGCGTAAACATGCCCTGTATTTGCTGCAGGAAGTAGGGGTTCCCGATGCGGCCAAACGGCTGGATGATTATCCCCATCAGTTCTCTGGGGGGATGCGGCAACGGGTAATGATTGCCATGGCACTGGCCTGCAAACCCCGACTGCTGATTGCCGATGAGCCGACCACCGCTCTGGATGTCATCAATCAGGCCCAGATTTTGCGCCTGATCCAACGCCTGCAAAAAGAGCAGGGGATGGCCGTGATTTTCATTACCCATGATCTGTCCCTGGTCGCCGAGTATGCCCAGAAAGTCATGGTGCTTTATGCGGGAAAGACGGTGGAGCAGGGGCCTGCAGAGGCTTTTTTTAGTGCGCCCCGACACCCCTACAGCCAGGCATTACTTCACGCCATTCCCCGCCTGGTCAACAACGAAGAACGACTAACCGATATTGACGGCATCCCACCGCGCCCTCAGGAGTTTCCAGTAGGTTGCCGCTTTGCCGAACGTTGCCCGGCAATGACTCCGGAATGTCTGACGGCCTATCCACCGCGTAGCGGTGACGACCATCATTTTTACTGTATTCATCCGGTCGGGGGTGCCGCATGAGCGCCTGGTTGGAAGTGAAAAATCTGGATGTGCGTTTTCACCTGGGTGAGGGCGGGCTGCTCCGCCAGAGCCAGGGCACCATTCATGCGCTGAGTGATATCCATTTTGGTCTGGAACAAGGGCAGACGGTGGGTTTGATTGGCGAGTCCGGTTCCGGGAAGAGCACACTGGGCCGCGCTATCTTGCATCTGGTACGTCCCAGTGCCGGAGCGGTTTATTTCAAAGGAACCAATCTGACGGCCCTCCCTGAAAAACAGATGCGTCCCTATCGTCAGCAGATGCAGATGGTTTTTCAGGACCCCTTTGATTCCATGAATGCGCGCATGACGGTCGGACAAATCATTATGGAGCCTTTGTTACTGCAGGGCATCGGCACGCCCGGTGAACGGTGGCAGAAGGCAGAGGCATTGCTGGAGCGAATGGGACTGGACCGGCGTGCCATGAACCGCTACCCGGGGCAATATTCGGGTGGGCAACGCCAGCGCATTGCCATTGCCCGTGCGCTCACTACGGAGCCACAGCTATTGGTGCTGGATGAACCTACCTCGGGACTGGATGTTTCCATGCAGGCGCGCATTCTGAATCTGTTGCGGGACCTACAGAAGGAGATGGGCCTCAGTTATGTGTTCATCAGCCATGATCTGGGTGCGATTTCTTATCTCGCGCAAAATGTCATCGTGCTTTACCTGGGGCGTGTGGTGGAAATCGCCCCCACCGCCACGCTCATCTCCAGCCCGGCACACCCTTATACGGCGTCGTTGATGGATGCTCTGCCGCCCATGGTCCGACAGAGGGAGCGGCCACATCTACCGGAGCCGGTCGGTGACCCGCCCTCACCGGTAAATCTGCCATCAGGCTGCGCCTTTCATACCCGTTGTCCGCAAGCTGAGGCCATCTGCAGTAGTGACAGGCCTTCGCTTAACTCGGTCGGATCAGGACATCAGGTGGCTTGTCACTTTCCGTTACGGGATGTTTATCCGATGAAGGAGGCTGTTCATGCTGAATAGTGGGCCAATGATTGTGGAACATATGCGTGTTACTGCCTATAGGGCTGCCGATTTATTGCGTGCGTTTCGTTATTGGTCAGTATTGATTGAGGAACGCTCCCAACTCACGACTTCCGTGCGCAGAGGGGTTGCTGACGCGCCCGATCGAGAAGTATTAAAAGCAGCACTGATCACGCTGGGTTCCGGAAATAATGTCAGCTATGCCTCTACCACGGATCTTTCGGAAGGCGGCTTGCGTCGCGCTATCGCAAGCGCGAAAAGTCGCGCAGAGGCACTGGCTGCATTCCGGTTGATGGAAACGGCCTGTTGGCCTGCAGCAGTTCAGAAGGGGCAATGGCAATCTCCCACGGGTGCAGGGATGTCCTTAAAGGAGCGCTTTGATTATATGCGCGCACTGGATGCTGCGATGGCAACAGACGAGCGCATCCGGGACCGTCAAGTGGTACTGACAAGTATGGATCGGCATCGTTTTTTTATGCACAGCGCTGGTGCAGAGCAGTTTCAAGAAACCCAGTTGTGCATTCCCCATATGGAAGCAACTGCCAGCGATGGCCATGAGGCCCAGTCGCGGAGTTATGGACCTTATGTGCAGGGATCGCTCAATGCAGAAACGCTGAAGGCTCTGGACTTTACCCCGGAAACTGCACTGCGGATTGCGACGGAAGCCCTGGAACTGTTGCAAGCACCAGAGTGTCCGACTGGAGTGACAGATGTTGTTTTATCTCCTGCGCAAATGACGCTGCAGATTCATGAAAGTATCGGCCACCCACTGGAGCTCGACCGTATTCTTGGGGATGAACGAAACTATGCGGGCTGGAGTTTTGTGAAGCAATCTGACTTTGGCACGCTTCGGTATGGTACCCCCTTACTGAATATATTATTTGACCCCACCGAAAAAGGACAACTTGCTGGATATGCCTACGATGATGAGGGTACCTCAGCCTTGCCCACTTATCTGATCCAGAATGGTATTTTGCAAAGACCCTTGGGTGGCGCTCGTTCTGCCTCCAGAGCCGGTATGGAAGCCGTAGCCTGTGCGCGGGTCTGCGATCCTCTGCGTCAACCTATTGACCGAATGGCAAACGTCAATTTACAGCCGGGGCATAGCAGTTTTCAGGAAATGATTTCTCAGGTCGAAAAAGGCATCTGGATGGACGAGAATCGCTCCTGGTCCATCGACCAGCGTCGCGACAAGTTTCAGTTTGGCTGCGAGTGGGGGCGGCGCATCGAAAATGGCACGCTTGGGGGTTGGGTTAAAAATCCCAACTATCGAGGCCGCACCTTGAGTTTCTGGAATTCTTTGGCGGCGGTTGGCAATCGTGACACTTATCAGATTGCGGGAACACCATATTGCGGTAAGGGCGAGCCCAATCAGGCCATTACAGTGGGGCATGCCTCTCCGGTTTGTCTGTTTCGTAATATTGAAACTTTTGGTGGTGATGTATGACGGCAACGATAGATGACTATATTAAAGCCTTACCGGGCGTTCTATCTGCTTTAGTCTCAGGTAATGAGCGCCTTTACGCCAAGGTTTACCAGGAAGAAACCCAGTATGCGCGCCTGACCCAGGCGCGGGTGAACCAGAACGGGGGCATATTTCAGGAACAACTGACGTTATTCCTTAGTAATGGTCTATCTATGATCAGTATGTCCGTAGAAGGGGATTTACCATCTCCAGACCAGATTCGTGGTCTGGTACAGGCACTAAGGGAAGATTTGCCCTATGTCCCTCAGGATCCCTGGCTAACCCTGAATGAAACACCTGAGCAACTGGAAACCGGGAATGCCCATGGGTCCATGCATTTTGATGCATTGGTGAATACCCTTTGTGAATCGGCGGGGAAGCAAGACCTCGTGGGTCTGGTGTTGAGCGGTCCACAGGTGCTTGCTGTTTGCAGCAGTCTTGGTCATTGCCTGATTCATCGGGGTGGTGGCAGCAGTATTGATGTGAGCTTTTTTGATGCAGATTACAATGCCGTAAAGCGAGTGCGACGGGATCCTGATCTGGCGGACATTCCGGCGTTGATGACTGGCATGTCTCAGGATCTGAAAGCCTTACAGCAACCTGCCGTGAATATCAAGGCGGGTATTTACCGCGCCTGGTTGTCTGCGGAGGCTTTAGGCGAATTGTTAAGCACGATTAGCTGGAATGGCTTTTCCGTGGATTCCATCCGTAGTGGCAGCAGTCCTCTTAACAAGTTATATAATGGCGAAAAACAGTTGTCGCCACGGATTCACCTCTATGAGAATCGGCAGATGGGAGACGTACCCTCTTTTACCAGTGAGGGGTTTTTGTTACCCGCTGAAGTACCGCTGATTCAAGATGGTCAAGCCAAAAATCATTTAAGCAGTCCCCGTGCCGCGAAGGAATTTGATACGAATATCAATAGTGATAGCGGATATCCTTCGGCTCTCCATCTGCGGGGAGGTGACTTGCCAGATAGCGAAGTGTTACAAAGAATTGGCACCGGACTTTATATTGGGCGGCTATGGTATACGAATATTTCTGACCCCGCCAGTTGCCGGCTGACAGCCATGACACGATATGACTGCTTCTGGGTAGAAGGAGGCGCCTTAGTGGGACCACTATCACCAGTACGTATGGACTCCAGTATTTATCAGTTGTTGGGGGAGGATCTGGAAGCTCTTGGGATGCATGTACACCAGATTCCCGAAACCCAAAGCTATGGGCAAAGGGGTTGGGGGTCTTCCAGCCTGCCAGGGGTGATGACTGCGCTGAAAATAACTCTATAGGATGATGATCTAACATATGAATCGACTCCCCCACGTGCTGTCGGCTTTTGCTGGCGTCGTCTTGTTCAGTTTTGCTTTGCCTGGCAGCGCAGTTACCACTGCCACATCAATGACTACAGTGACCTCAGTGGGTTTGTCTCCACCCATGAATGTCAACTCGCTGCTGCCGGTGGTAAATAATGATTCCAGCGCCAATGCACAGATAATCAGCTTGATGTTTCGGCCTCTTTTGTGGATTGGTACTAATCTGAAAATCAACTGGCAGCAATCCATTGCCAAAAATATTAACGTATCGCCAGATCGTCGGCAATTTACCATTCATCTTAAAAACTGGTACTGGTCTGACGGAAGGCCGGTAACGGCGGAAGATACGCTGGCCTGCCTGAAGCTCATTCGTGAATACGGATCACGTTACCCCAATGCGGGAATGGGCGGTATTCCCGATATCATTGTCCATGCAAAAGTGATCAATCCGCTGACTTTGCAAATAACGCTCAAGCGCAGTGTGAATCCCGACTGGTTCGAGCTCAATGGATTATCACAATTGTTCCCGGTACCCGCATGGCGCTGGAAACGGTATTCCATTGATACGCTGTTTAAGCTTCAGGATAACCCGGACATGGTTTCCGTTGTTGATGGTCCTTACAAGCTGCAACATTTCACCCTTGGCCGAGGAATCAGTTTTGTTCGGAATCCCCATTATTCTGGAAAACCTGCTACCTTGGAACACTTACATTTTAAAATGTATACTTCCGACTCCACTGCTTTTTGGGCCCTGAGAACAGGCACCATTCAGGCAGGAATGATTCCGCATTACCTGTATGCAGCACGCGGAATGGTGAAAGATCTTAAAACATGTGTCAGTAACGGTGGCTATGGCTTTAATTATGTGACACTGAATTTCACGAATCCCCGGGTGGCTTTTTTTCGTAACGTAAAAGTGCGCCAAGCACTTGCTCTGGCAATCAACCAGACACAGATTATCCAAATTGCATTTCATGGATTGGGCGTACCCAGTTTTAATCCGGTGCCCACTAATCCAGATACCTATCTTTCCCCTGAGATGAAGAAGCTCGTGGCAAATCCCGCCCTTGCCTACAATCCTTCCACCGCAAAGCGGCTGCTGACCGAGGCAGACTGGGAACCAGGGCCGGATGGTATACGGATGCATGATGGACAGCGTCTTCAGTTTACGATGATGGTTCCTGACACCAGCCAGACATTGATAGCGGTCGCGGAAATGTTGAAAGCAGACTGGCAGGCTATTGGTGTAGATATGCGCCTGCGCGTCGTGCCGTTCAATCTGGAACTAGCTAAATTGCACCCCCACGGGAGATGGGATGCTTCCATGATCGTCTGGTCTTATGATCCGGATTACTACCCCAGCGGTGATGGTTTGTTTAATACCGGGGGAGGCGGAAATTATGGGGATTATAGTAACCCAATGATGGACAAGATGATTTACGACACTACAGACAAAAACGGCGCCGGCTTTCTGAATAGGTATGAGAATTATGCGTACTCTCAGCAACCGGTGATTTTCCTACCTTATCCTGAGTATGTTGTGAAATATGCTCAAAACTTGACGCACGCACAGTTGTTGGAAGGTGTTTATTCTGTAGATTGCACCCACCAATCGTTACACTGACCCAGTTTTTGAATAGGTGTCTTTTGGCAGACAATCTTGAAGTTTACCTTGCAGACTTTATACGTGAACGCGAGATCATTGAGGAGTTGCGAGTGCGCGTGTTTGTTCGGGAACAAGGCGTACCAGAAGAGCTGGAGATGGACGAAAGGGATATGTATTGTCAGCATTTTCTTGCGCGTCGTGATGGTGTTGCGATTGGAACGGTTCGTCTGGATCTGGAACTAAAGGGTAAGATGGGCCGCTTGGCGGTGATCCAACCTTATCGGCGGCGGGGGGCGGGTCGTCAATTGGTAGAGCGGCTTCACCAGAGTGCGAGAGATGCGGGCTTGTCAGAAATCTGGTGTCACGCCCAACTTTCTGCCCAGAACTTTTACAGTGTGTTGGGTTATAAGGCAGAAGGAAGCATTTTTGAAGAAGCCGGGATTGATCATGTCACCATGCGTTACTCCATGGTGAAGTAAGGTCTTCTTCTATACGCAGTGTTTCTTCCATTGCAGCCGCTAAAATCAACCGGGTGAATAGATTGTATAAGACATTCGAAAAAATGATAGACATATTTCGGGATCACGAAACCCATGAGATTTTAGATCATGATCAAAGAATATCTGTCTGGAGTTTTTATTGGAATTATGTCTCTCAGGTTAAAGGATCAATGATATTGCTGTTTGTTGCAGGTTTTGTGACAGCTATTGTTGATCTTTCTATTCCACTGTTTATTGGTAAAATCACTGGATACGTGTCTCATGCAAAGTCTGATGCGCTACCATTAAATGCAGTTCACACGATCTTGATCATGGCTTTTGTGATCATAGTGCTGCGTCCGTTGATTCATTTTTTCCATGACATGGTGACAAACCAGACGATTGCTGCAAATTTTACCAACTTGATCCGCTGGCAGAATCATCGTGGTCTGATTCGTCAAGGCTGGGGATTTTTCCAAAATGATTTTGCTGGGCGTATTGCCAATAGAGTTATGCAAACAGGCCCTTCCTTACGGGAGAGCACGGTTGCAACGTTAACTGCAGTCTGGTACTTGCTGACGTATGGAATCAGCTCCATCATTATCCTTGCGCAGCAAAGCTGGACACTTTCAGTACCCGTATCTTTGTGGTTTTTATTTTATGGTTCATTGATGTGGTTTTTTATTCCACGATTGACCCAGCGATCCAATATGCTGTCCAAGACGAGATCAGGTCTGACGGGAGCGATTGTGGATAGCTACACTAATATTCATACCGTAAAACTGTTTGCCAAATCAGAAGATGAAGATCAGTTTGTGCGTGATGCACTGACCAGTCATACTTCTGCATTCAAAGCGTCACTGCGCATGGTCACCACCTGGATGACGTCCTTGACCGTGCTGAACGCCTTATTGCTCAGTGCGACGACCGGTGTGGGACTCTGGTTATGGCATGAAGGCACTATATCTGTCGGGATATTGGTCACGGCCATTCCATTGGTTTGGCAGATTGCGAATATGTCGGGCTGGGTCGCGAATAATCTTTCCGCCATCTTCGAGAATATCGGCACTGTCCAGGATGGCATGCGTTCTGTAGACCGTCCTCGGATTATGGGCGATACCCCTACCGCCAAGCCCTTTGTTTTCAAGGGCGGGCGCATTGATTTTGATAAGGTCTCGTTCGGCTACCATCAGCGGCACGGCACAGTAGATGAAATCAATCACATTGATAATGTGTCCATCACCATCGCCCCCGGCGAGCGAGTAGCTATTGTAGGTCCTTCCGGGTCCGGAAAATCTACGTTGGTCAGTTTGCTGTTACGCTTTTTCGATGTGAATGAGGGACGTATCCTGATTGATGGTCAGGACGTCAGAGACTTGCAGCAGGAAAGTTTTCGCCAGTATATCGGCGTTGTTTCTCAGGATACTTCTCTACTCCACCGATCTATTCTCGATAATGTGCGTTATGGGCGGCAAAGTGCCACTCGGGAAGAAGTTGAAGAAGCTTTGCGCAAGGCACGTGCAGATACTTTTGTGCTGGATCTGGCGGACTCCTACGGGCGGGTTGGTCTTGATGCGCAGGTGGGCGAACGCGGCATCAAGCTCTCGGGCGGGCAACGTCAACGTATCGCCATTGCCCGAGTATTCCTCAAAAATGCGCCCATATTGATCCTGGATGAAGCGACTTCCGCTCTGGATTCTGTTACTGAGCAGGAAATTCAACATGAGTTGGATGCTCTCATGGCCGGGCGTACGGTAATTTCCATTGCGCATCGTATTTCCACGATTGCGCATTTTGATCGTATTATTGTGATGGCAAATGGGCAGGTTACTGAAATGGGTAATCACCAGCAATTATTGCAGGCCAACGGACACTATGCAGAATTATGGACTAGGCAAAGCAAGCCCATGAATCGTTAATATGAGCATTTTAGGCAATTGCCAGGCTCAAAGTCTCAGCATAGGTCCTCGTTGGTCAAGGTGCTGATGTGGGCGCGCAAATCAGCAGTCGAATTCATGGCGGTGTAACGGCCGGCCTCGATGTCTTCAATACCAAGCACCACGGCTTCACGCAATACTTTATAGGTCAAGTTTCAGCCAGTAGATTGGAGAGACGTTTCAAGAAATGGTCATAAGCGGTTCATGAACTCGGTGAACTGCTCAAAGTGCTGCTCCCAGGTAGGGGGCGAAAAATGCCGCAGGCGCTCCAGTTGCCCCTGGCGCATGGAGCTATCGGGGCGGCTATAGTCGCTCAAAGCAGCAAGCCAGGCCGAAGCATCCGAGGTTTCGATATAATCGGGCACGTCTCCGGCGATCTCCCGGAAAACGGGCAGCGGGCTGGCAATGACGGGAATTCCCACCGCCAACGCCTCCACCAGCGGCAGGCCGTAACCCTCCTCGTGGGAAGGGAACAATAAAGCACGCGCGCCCTGCAGGTAAGCCCGGAGACAGTCATTCCCGCAATGGTGCAACACCCGCACCGAATTCTTCAGGGTCGCGTCTGCACGGAACTGTTCCTGAATATCACCGCACATCCATCCCACCTGGCCAATCACCACCAGCAACGGAACATCCGTCCGGCGGCTTTTCCACTCCCGCCACAGATCCAGGGCAAACTGATGATTCTTACGCGGTTCTATGGTTCCCACCATGAGGAAATAAGACGCCGGCAAGGGGGCATGGATTGCAGAGGGTGGAGCGTGGTGAAAATGATTGGCACCCAGAGGAATCACTGAGATGGGCGGCAGGGTTACGCCCCATTGTTGGGCATAATGTCGTAAAACGCGCGCCGTGTGCTGAGAATTGCTGACGACACCCGCCGCATGACGCAGGATCACCCGCACACGTGCGGCATGCCGACCGTCTTCCCCTGGACGGCAGAACTGGGGGTGGGTGAGGGGGATCAGGTCATGGGCCATCACCAGCAAGCGAATCCGTTTGCGTGCCATCCATGCACCGTAGCCGCGCCGGTCCAGGCCGCTGTGCCCCATGTTCAATACCCAACTTCCCATAGGCACGGCGCGCAAGGGCAGCCTCGCCAGCCAGGCCATGGTCGTCCCCAGGGCGGGATGCGGCTGGCCATCTCGCCAAGCCAGGAGCCAGGCGAAAAGGGCAGATGACGCGGTGGGCGACAACGCCACGGCGATGGCTCCGTGTTGCATCAGGGCCTGGGCACGATGGTGAAAAAAGGCGATATACGCCAGGCAGACGCGATCCACCCCGGTGGGCATCCGCTTTTTACGCGCCCGCCCTATCAAGCGCGTGACATCGATCAATAAGGGGCGGTCACCCTGGTTCATAAGGCGCAAACACTCAAGGGAGCACTCCTGCGTTGGTCAGGCCGCGAGTAGGATAGACGATCTGCACAAGCATGCCCAGAAACCTCATCATGCAGCCGGACGGCAACGATCGCCCATTTTCCCGGACCAGCACGGTTACCTGCACTTTGCGGCGCATCCGCGCGACGTTCCGCCCATGGGCGATGTTCCCGCTACTTTTTGGCGGATGCGTGATGTAGCCCATCGCTTTTGGAACCGTTCAGATGAATCCAGGCAGGGCTAACAGGCACGACGTCGCCCCGCCATACCTGCGCCTCCGCATCCCAAGTACAGCCATGGTTGGACCAGAAATCCCGGCAGGCGTCGTTGCGGCCGGTGGGCGTGTAATACCCGAGATACGCCGGGTGTCCGGCAGCCTGAATCTGCCGCACCGCCGCGGCGAGCAGGGCGGTTTCGATGCCCAGACCAAATACCCGGCAAGACAGCACCACCTGCTCTATGGCGTTATTGCGCAGCAAGGCCAGAGCAATCAGTCCGTGGGGGGCAAAACGGTCTTCCGCGCTGGCGGCCAGTAATGCCCCGCCCGAGGCCAGCCAGTCTTGCATTTCGGCACCGCTCCAGCGCTGGCCGGTGGTGTTGAACTGGTTGGTTTTATTGAGCAACTCCAGGGCCCGCGCATAGCGGGGGTGTGAGGCATCGGCCATGACTTCCATGCGCAAGGCCAATTGCAAGGATGCCAGCCAGGCATCCCGATCCTGACCCCCCGCCGCTTCTTCACGCGCTTTTTTGGCCTGGATCAATTCCGTGCGTCGGGCGGATTCCTCGGAAACGTCGGTCACCTGGGTTTCCGCCGCATAGAGCAGAGTGTAGCGCCAGCGCTCCGGGTCGCCGCTCAGGGTACGCATGGCCGGATAGGCATGGGAAACTTCCGCAATCTCCAGGGGGTTGTCATCAATAAACAGCACATGCTCTGGGAGGATGTTGGTTTCGGCCAGAATCCGGGCAATACCGGCGGGCTTGGGTTCCCAACCGATCTGCACCGAGCAGAAATCCTCCAGGCGCAGGCGTCGGCCCCAGACCCGCACAAAATTCTCCCGGGTGCTGGCGGCATCGTTTTTACTGCAGATCGCAAGTAAAAGTCCCCGCGCCTTGCACGCCAGCAAGGCTTCGGCGTAACCCAAGGGCCAACCTTCCGTGACTTCCAGGGGGATAATCTCATCGGCTTCCGCGAGCACGCCTTTCCAGAGCGTATTATCGAGATCGGTAATAATGAGTTTCACCGGACGTTCGCCCTGCAAAATCCGCAAGGCCGCGCGGACCTTGTCCAGAATCCCCAGGTGGATCAAATCTCCCTGACGACTACTGAGCAAGCCGCCGTGGGTAAAATGGGAAACATGCCCATCGTAGGCGGTACTGTCCCCATAGTGCAGGCGCAGGTCATTCAGTTCCAGGTAGAAAGCGTGGTGGTGCAATACCAGTTGCTCCTCCAGGGCATCATTCAAGTCCCGGATCAGGGCATAGAGCGACTTCTGTCGATTCCGGCCCAGGATTCCGTTGATCTGCGGGGCGGGTTCCAGAAAGCTCAGAAAAAATACGGGAATCCCCTCGGGCAACCCCGCCAGCACCCGTTCCACCATGGCGCTCAGGGGACGACGGGTACTTTCCCGCAGCAGATCCCAGTCGAGATCGGGGCGCAGGTGGAACAAATCCCCGTCGCCGCCGTCCGTTACCAGACTCAGCAAGGAACGCAGGGTGAGTTGCACGAGAACGGCATCCTGTTCCCCGACCGGCAGCGGGGGTACCGGATCATGGGGACCGGAATCCATCAGATAATGGCGCACCGGCCAGTGGGCCGCCAGCGCCGTCCGCAACAAGCCTTCCATCAGACAGGTGCCCAGGATGGCCAAGCGGGGCTGTTCGGCCGCCGGGGCAATGCCTATGGAGGGTATCGGCGGGAATTGCTGCTCATCTTGTTCCAAGGCATTCAGCAGGGCCACCCGTTGCTGCTGCTCCTGGTAGGCCCGCCCTTCCTCGGAGTTCTGGAGAGTCCGCATGACGTGGCGGCGGGCCTGTGGAGATTGCAGACGTCGGAGATAAAAGTCCCTGCCCGATGGATCCGTGGAACGCCCCAGATACTTGAGATAAATCGCGTCCAGAAACGCCTCATCATCCAGCGCCGCCCAGGCGGGGTCTTCCGTCGATTCATTACGGCCACGCCAACGCCGCCACCAGGATGTCTGTTCCATGCGCGACACCGCCTCAGTATCCCCGCCGAATATACATTTCCACTCCCCAATGCCCACCGTGATCTTCGAGACGGGTATGGATTTCCCGAGCGCCCGCAGCCTGAAAAGCCTGCACCAGCCGATTGAGGTTGTAGGCGTTCATTTGCATGTGGGGTTCTCGCAGCGGCTTGCCGCGCAGGGCATTGATGAGCATGCGCCCACCCGGAATGCGGTGACTCAAGAAGGTCGCCGCCGGATGACGCGGGCTAACCTGAGCATACTTAAAATGGAACACACCCATACCCCCAGGCGCCAGATGTTGCAAAAGCCGTTTTAATATCGCCTGCCCACGCACTTCGGGAATGTGCTGAAACACGATAAAAGATAACATAAAATCAAAATGTTCCTGAGCAATGGCGGTCAATGCGTCATCGCCGATCCGCCACCGGATATTGGCAACGCCCGCTTGTTCGGCCAAGAACCGGGCCTCACTGAGCATGGCCGGAGCCACATCCAGCCCCGTGACCTCGGTAAAGCGTCGCGACAGGGGCAAGGCGAGCCGTCCAACCCCACAGCCAAAATCCAGCGCCTTACCCGCCTGCCAGTCCGGCCCGAAAAACCGCGTACATTGATCCAGAACCATATTGACGTAGCGCTGACCCGATTCAAAAAAGGCCGCGCGCTGTTCGTCGGAAAGCGCAGAATCCTGATATGCCGCCTCGCTCAACACCCCATAATAAGGCCGATTTTGTGCGATCTTTTGCCAATCGGCATTACTGTCTGGCAGCATTCCCATTACATATTCGTGTAGTAATGGACGGCTTCGTCGATGTCATCAATCTCCCGCAAGCGCCCGTTTTCGAGAATGGCCGCATGGTCACAATTATTGCGGATCAGATCGGCATGATGAGACACCAGCACCATCGCCTTGGTAGCCCGGCGCTTTAATTCATCCTCACAGCGGCGGTTGAAACGCGCATCGCCCACCGAAATCACCTCATCCACCAGATAGCAGTCGAAATCCACCGCCATGCTGATGGCAAAACTCAAGCGGGAATTCATACCCGAAGAATAGCTTTTGACCGGTTCATCCAGGTAAATACCAAGCTCCGCAAAATCTTCCACTTGTGCCACGGTTTCCTTCACATCCACCCCGTATACCCGGGCGATGAGGCGGGCATTATCGCGACCGGTCAACGCCCCCTGAAATGCCCCCCCAAAAGCCAGGGGCCAGGAAACCGTCATACCGCGACGCACCGTTCCCGCATCCGCCCGCAGTGAGCCGCTGATAATCTGAATGAGGGTCGATTTGCCCGCGCCGTTTGGCCCCATAATCCCCCAACGTTCACCGGGATGAATGTCCAGAGAAATATCATCCAACACCAGCCGCATATCCCGGCCATGGTGGATGGGGAAGGACTTACTGATATGGGAAAGAATCAGGCTATTTTCACTCATGGATCGATACTCTTCATCAGCCACCTTTCGCCTTTTCCGATGTTGCCTGGACTCTATGATACAGGGGCCTCGCCTGGGGAAGCCACTACGCGAACAGTTTCGCAATCTGCCCCATGGGCAGGAACAGACGCAACGGGGTTTGCTGGAAAGGCCGAAAGTCGAAATGCCGATAGAAGCCCTCGGCCCGCTGATCTTTAGCCTCCACAATCACCGCCATGGCCGCGATCTGTTGTGCAGCTTCCAGGCTGCGGCGTAGGGCGTCTACGAGCAGGAACTCCCCCAGCCCCTGGCCACTGACCGAGCGGTCCACCGCCAACCTGCCGAGCAACGTGACCGGTAGTTGCCCGTAGCGCGGCAGTTGTTTCATTAGGTCCGGCGGTAGTTCAGCCACCGGGATGATGGATGACGATAGGGTGTAGAAGCCGAGCACCGCAGGCCTGCCAGGCTGCGTGAATATGAAAGGCGCGGCGACGCGCTTCGCGGCGTCTTGCCGCGCCTGCTCGCGCAGATAACGATTCAGCTCCTCGTTGCCGCAATCGAAGGACTTGCGGTCGTGCGTCTTTTCAAGCGGAGCAACATGTTCAGGGACTAAAGAGAGCGCCAATCAGGGCCTCGTTTTTTGACGGTAGCTCCGGACAGCCTTATCGATGCGCGCGCCCGGCTCGGACGGCGCCAGCAAGGCGCTCACAAAGGCGACCTGTTCCTCGCGGGACAGGCGGATGACTTCGTGCTCCTGCACGATCCTGGCCGCCGCTTCCTGGGTACTGTCGATGACGAGTTCGCTCAAGGTGCGCCCTGTCAACGAGGCGGCCCGCTGGAAAAAGTCTTTCTGGTCGCTGGAGACGCGCGCTTCCAGGCGCGCATTGCGCGGCTTGTCGTGCTTTTCAGGCGTGTTCAGCATGGGCGGCCCCGTTAGGATGGATTTATGGCAACAGTCTCACCGTACGCCATTTGTCCGTACTTATCAAGATATAGCGCGTGCGCCGTTGCACGACGCCTTGGCAATCATTGACCCATTCCAGTATCCTCGGAAAGATCATGGAACGTTTTCTGAGTATTCCCTGGATGGAAGCCTATGCCGCGCATTGCAGCGCGGATGAGGCATTGGCGGCGGCACTGAAAGGATTCAATGCCAGCATCGAATACGGCTGGCTGGACACAGATTACCCCAATGTTTATCTGACCCTGGTCAATGGCCTACCGCATGGCGTTACAGAAACCCTGCCTAAAAAAGCCCAACTGCGCGTCCATGCCAGCCGGGAAACCTGGATGCGCATCCACCAGCGGGAACTCAGCGGCAAAAAGGCCTTTCTGACCCAACAGCTCCAGTTTCGTGGCTCCATGCTGACCCTGCTCAAATATATGGATCCTTTCAATGCCACCTTCCGGCGCATGGGCGATATTCCCGCGACTTTTTAGGCGCGTTTGTTATTTTGCCGGGATGAGTCTGCTATCGGTCATGATCTTTAAATGTATCGCCTTTACGGTGGGGTTCCGCACCGTGCGTCTGGTCGGCCATTCTGCGGACGATTTTTTTGAGCCGGGCTTGTTGTCGTTACCAATAACAGTGTAACCTGTTGTTACGCTGACAACTCTGGAGGAGATCCATAATGGAAAGACCTAAACAGATTTCACGCCGCGGTTGGATAAAAATAACTACTGCGACCATTGTGGCGGTCACCACATATCCCTTTGTCGGGGCAATGGCCCACGCGGCGACGCGCAAGAAGATCGCAAAAGCAGTCGTCCATTACCAGGACCACCCAAGTGGGCACAAGATGTGTGGGATGTGCATACATTTCATCCCGACTGGCGGGGTCGCCGGACACGGAATGATGGGTGGTAAGGGGTCGGAGATGATGGGAAATATGCACAACATGGGACCGGAGATGATGAAGGACGGGACCTGCCAGCTTGTGGAGGGACGAATTAACCCGAAGGGTTACTGCATTTTGTACTCGCCCGTACCGTCTGTCGATTCGTAAGCCTTCACCGTTCAGCATTCAAAGTCCTGACCGTCTACCCGGTAGACGATCCGCCCATCGTCGCCCGAAACGCTGCGGCGCTGGGCATCACTCGTCCGCCTTCCCCTTCGGTGTCCTGGTGGCCTTCTCGGGGTTCTTGGCGGCCGCGGCCTTGTCTCCCTAAATGTGGGGTGGGACCATGCTTGTGGCAGAGGATGCCAGACGAGAATATGGTGAATCCCGCTATGTTGGGACTGGTCGCATAGATGGAAGGGCGATGGTCGTTGTTTACACCAACAGGAGCGCAAACGTCGTCCGGATCATCTCATTGCGAAAGGCTAATAGCCGGGAGACTCGATCTTATGAAAACGCAACAAATGAATAAGCCTGCAGTTATTACGCG
>Ga0315298_1001240_pt1 | contig 47859 bp, 43 predicted proteins | sample WHS_1_MG_FD_203077 | JGI IMG/M metagenome (GOLD analysis project Ga0315298, IMG submission 203077) | Extremophilic microbial mat communities from Washburn Hot Springs, YNP, Wyoming, USA - WHS_1_MG | ecosystem: Environmental > Aquatic > Thermal springs > Hot (42-90C) | place: USA: Wyoming...
GCGCCTCTATGCGAGCGAGATACAGTGTGACGCCGTGGAGATTGTGGACACTATCCTCGAACTCGCGATGGTGGTTATTCAGATCATTTCCGAAATGACTGGAGAAGCCATGACTGCACCCATGCTCCAGCGGCTGAAACATTACTCGGGCCCGGCCGAGCGTATCTCCGGGAACGGTAGCCCAGAATGAGCGGCGCGAATCGAAGCGGAGGTTATCGGTCCGTCGGGTATTCAACAGTTATACGAGCTCAAGGGATTTGTGAACGCTCTGTCGTACCGTCTGGATTCGCCTACTCCGGACATGATCGCTATTATGGCAACGCATGGTGCCAAAATCATCGGCATTCGGTGCGAGCGCTGATTCGGACACGATGTGGCAGATTGGTGTCGACGTCGTGCCGAGCGAGCGAGGGCGCGGGGTCGGCGCGGCGATTGTCGGCCGGCTGACTCACGAGGTACTGCAAATGAGGCTCGTTCCCTTCTATGCGGCGGTGTCCAACATCAGGTCGCGCTATCTCGCCACCAGCCTCGGCTATTGGCTGGCATGGGTTCAAGTATACGCCAAGGGCCGTTCGGAAGACTGAGAAGACCAGCCAGTCAAAGAACGTGCGGAATATGCGGCACATCTCGACCCTGGCTCCGAACGCGGTGACCCTGTGCTTCACAGCTTTAGACTCATCTAGCCCGGTCCAACAGCTTGAGGAGCCGTTCCTGGATCACGACTTTATTTCAGTTGACAAGACTTACACAACGCTATCGCATTGCAACACTACGGTCATGCTCTTGGCGAGGTTGCGCCGCTGGTCGACGTCGCCGCCGTGGCGGACGGCGACGTCACAGGCCATTCGCTGGAGCGGCAGGGCGCTGAGCATAACAAGGGAAGCGGTACGGTTATGAGCACGCGAAGAACGTGATCGGCCTTGGCGGTTTTCAATCCGGTCGAGCAGGCGAGAGCCACCGACGTGCCATGCCTGAGTGATCAAGGATGGCAACAAGCACCCTGCCGGTTCGAAACCGTCGTCACCTGGCTCCAAACTTGCCGGAGGGAGAAAGCCGACCGGCAACAGGCGTTTCGAGGGGCTCGGAGAAAGGCAGCCTGCAGTCCTCTCTCGGAATGTTCCTCCCTGAAGCCTGCCGGTCAGTGCCGGGTTGCGTTCGACGACAGCGAGTCGCAAGGCGACGCTGGGCCGAACGCCGTGTGCTTCGCAGTTCATGCCGAGCAAGAGGCTTCATCCCCGGCCCGAGCCTGTATCAACGTCGGGACACGAATGCCCTAGGTAAAGTCGCGTCGTGACGTCCTGTCCAGCTCGGATCGGGACTCTGCGTGACGGTCTAGGCGGCGGGGGTGAAGGCGGAGCAATCGATTTCGACGGACTCATCCGTCTATTTCCTTGCCAAAGCATCACCGACAAAACGGGATACGTGCGAGTAGCAGGGACTCCCCACTGAGAACCCGAGCAAGCCCATGTTTGCGGCAAGTGCCGCTGAATGCGTGTTGACTGCCGAGGGATGCGTGGGGTATCAGTCGCCCTTCCGTGGCATCATTTCGGGCTTCCCGGCTCTCCGTGCCAATCTATGGTATATGGCTGGGACAATCGTTGCTTCCAGTGGTTGAGGACAACCGATGCTTCCAGACGCAACGGGGCCTGAGTTCGCCCGTGTTTCTGCCGAAAAATGGGGGAGGTATCGCCGGAGTGATTGTCTTGGCTGTTCGAGATGCCAAAGTATGCTTCCACGCCCGAACAAAGCACGAGACGAGTGACAAAACGGCCTTCCTTCTTGGCCCCATTCCCCATGAACCGCCATTTCTGCCAATAGAAAGTGTTGTCAAAGTGTTGTAATGATGCTGTCAAAGTGGTGCCAGTTCTCTTGACTGCTAGGTATGGCCCTTCCTCCTCCTTGGTGGCCATCTTTGCAGGACCGATCTCCGTCATGCCCAGCCGTTGGCGAAATGGTTGAGCATTTGTACGGGCGGTTCGTGAACCGCCCCTACGCAAGAACCGCCCGGCCTTTGTACGGGCTGTTCCCGAATCGCCCCTCGCCACGATCGCTGCGCCCCTCTCGGCACCTGATCCCTTCGCCTCTGGCGAGTGTTCTTGTTCGTGACGGCTAACCCGAGGGAAGGGCCGGGCAGCCGCGGCGGTGTCCAGCAGGACGTGGGCAACGCTCACCCCTTGTGACGATCGGCGCTGGTTTGTCACGATCGCCAGGCTTAGGATCGTCACAGCCTCACCTGCGCTGGACACTTCCCGTCCGTGATGCTATACTTCGCCGGTCGAAAGAATGCTCGTGAGAAGAGGATCATCCCCGATGAGAATCCGGCGAGGCGGTCGGTGCTGAATGAGGATGCAGGAACTCGGAATGTCGTAGTCGACGGGCCTGGGCAACGGACAACAACCGGGGATTGGCGCCTTCTCTTGGTGCTCTTCGTCCTCTTTCGCATTATGGCCTTGGTCTTCCTGCGGCCCGGCGGCTACCTGCTGACGGACAGTGTCGATTTCCCGTTCTATCGGCAAATCGGGGAGTTCTCACTCTCCGGCTACTATCCTTACCTCCACTACTGGTTCGAATATCCACCGGTCTTCCCCTGGGTAGTCGTCGGTCTGTACCGGCTTTCCGTACTGTTGCCGCCCCCGGTGCAGGATTTGTTCTGGTTTCAGGTCTTCGTTAGCTCTTTCCTGCTGGCTTGCGAGACCGGCAGCCTGGTGCTCGTCCACCGACTATCGCGTGAACTCTGGGGTGAGGCGCAGGCCTTCCGAAGTGCGTTGATCTATGCTAGCTTGTTTGCTCCATTGTTTACGATGCTCAACTGGTTTGATAGCTTTGCCCTTTTCTTTCTCTTGCTGGCGACGTGGCTGATTGTCCGGCGGCGGTACTGGCTCGCCGGCCTAGCATCAGGCATCGGTTTCATGGTCAAGATCTTCCCCATTATCGTCGCCCCGGCTGCCCTCCGCTATTTCAAGAATCGGGGGCGTCTAGCATTCGCTGTGGCCGCGGCGACGGCCATGTTGGCGGTCGCGCTTCCTTTCGTTGTTTTCGATTCTCGTTGGATCCTGGCTAGCTTTCGAGGAATGATCGCGCGTTCTTCCTGGGAGACAGTTTGGGCACTGCTAGAGAACTACTTCAGTTTTGGGGCGATGCCTAGTCTCTCCGATCGCTTTAACGTCGACGCCGCTGTGTGGAGCTCGCACCCGGCGACGCTGCCCTGGCCGATCATCGATCTCGCCTTCTTGCTTTCTTGCGTGCTCGTCTTTATCAAGCGCCCGACGATTCCATTCCCGCGGGCCGCGGTGGCGGCGGTCGCCCTTACGCTCAACCTTTTCCTAATCTTCTCCAAAGGCTACAGCCCTCAGTTCCTCGTGTATCCTTTGGCGCTGCTGGTTGTCCTTCGACCAGATGGCTGGGGCGTGGCCTACGCCACGGTGCTGACAGCCGCCAATCTGGTAGAGTTCCCAGTGTACATTGACTATTTCCCCGAGCAGCATTGGATCCTTTGGTCCACTGTTCTCTTGCGCACGCTCATTTTTGGCATGCTGAGCTTGGACTATGCCATGATGCTGCTCAACCGTGCCGTGCCGCACTGGAGGCCTATAGAGCGCCAGCTTGCTCTGCCTTCGGCTATTCTGCTGGGCGGAGGTGTGGTTCTGGGGGCAGCCTTGTTGCTACAGCATAGTGCTCAACCCGACCAACAACCAGCGGTAGTTAGATACGTTCGATCCCAGGTCGCGCCGAGCGAGGTGCTGTTAGTCTCGAGTCGGGATGCCTTCTACCGGCTGCAACCTTACTTCAGAGACGAGCCGCTCGTGTTGGGTGAATGGTCCGACGAAAGCGAAGATGCGCTGCGGCAACGTCTCAACGCGGCCAGTGCCGGCAAATCTCAGGTGCTACTAATCCTTGACCACAACGGGAATGAGGCCATCACGTACTGGCTTCTCCGCTGGTGCAACCGGTGGGGCATCGTGCAATCGGATTCCTGGTTCGACTCCCTCGAAGTGGTCAAGTATGTGCCACACCTGGCTCCTAGTTCTACGCCATCATCTCCCTAAGGCCACGCGAAGCTTTCAGCAAGCAGATATCGGCAACCGTCGCCTTCTGGACTCCCACACTTCTAGCCCCGACTCGCAAACACCCTTCGCGATTGCTCACAGAGTGCTCTCTCACCGAATCCTTAGCGCACTGGCACAGAAGGTGCAGGTTTCTACACCATGCTGGTTCTAAAGATGCCGAGACAACCGCCTGTTGCGCTTTGCACTGCCGCTGAGCGATCAAGCGCGGTCGAGGGACGCTGCTGGCGCAGTGAGGGCGGTTCCACGAAGGGCCCGTAGGCGAGGTTGGACGGTTCACGAACCGCCCCTACAAAGGCGGGGTGATTCACAAGAGGCCCGCAACGAGGGCGGGTGGGGATTCGCGGACGTGTGGTTCAGGCAATGGAGGCCGGGACGCCGCCGGCGCGGCGAGGGCGGTTCGTGAACCACTCCTACAAAGGCGGGCGGTTCACGATGGGCACCAACACGAGGTAGTAGAAGTGAAGACCTCTGCAGGAGTCGCGAGGTGAGGGAACGCGAAGTGAACGCGCTCAGCCAGGATGCTAGGCAGGATGAGGCAAAGACCGTCATGGTGGCTCGGGAAGTCCTGACAGGCCGGAGCAAGAGAAGGGGCATGGCCAAGCTGCTGCCCTTCCTTGGCCCTGCGTTCGTGGCCGCCGTCGCCTACGTGGACCCCGGCAATTTCGCCACGAACATTCAGGGGGGCGCGGAGTTCGGGTATATGCTTCTGTGGGTGATCGTTGCCAGCAACTTGATGGCCATGCTGATCCAGTCTCTCTCGGCTAAGCTAGGCATTGCGACCGGCCACAACCTTGCCGAGGTTGTGCGCGAGCATTTTCCGCGGCCCCTCGTCTGGCTGATGTGGGTGCAAGCCGAAGTGGTGGCGATGGCCACAGACTTGGCCGAGTTCCTTGGCGCGGCGCTGGGCTTCTATCTGCTCTTCGGCATACCGCTCCTGCCCGCGGGTTTGCTTACAGGGGCGGTCACCTTCGGCATTCTCGGCTTACGGCGCTACGGTTTTCGCCCCCTGGAGATCGTCATCGCGGCCTTGGTCGGCGTGATTGCCCTTTCCTACGTGATTGAGACCGTTCTCAGCCATCCAGACTGGGGAAGCATTGCCCGCCACGCTGTGATCCCCCGGTTTTCGGGAGCAGAGAGCGTTCTGCTGGCCACTGGCATCCTCGGCGCAACTGTGATGCCCCATGTGATCTACCTGCACTCGGCACTCACGCAGGATCGGATCGTCGTCAAATCGCCTAGCCAAGCTCGTCGCCTGTTCCGGTTCGAGCAATACGATGTGGTCATTGCCATGGGGATCGCCGGGGCGATCAATGCCGCCATGCTGGTGATGGCGGCGTCCACCTTCCATTTTCGGGGTCTGCAAGCCATCGCCAGCATCCAAGAGGCTTACGCCACGCTTACGCCCCTTCTCGGTTCAGCCGCCAGCGTCGTCTTCGCTGTTTCGCTGCTTGCTTCGGGCCTCTCCTCCTCGACGGTGGGCACCATGAGCGGGCAGGTGATTATGCAAGGGTTCTTACACCGCCAGATCCCGATCTGGCTGCGTCGATTGCTCACTATGCTACCCGCCTTGATCGTGATCACCATCGGGCTGGACCCGACTCGCACGCTGGTGGTTAGTCAAGTGGTTCTCAGCTTTGGCATCCCCTTTGCTCTGATCCCGCTGGTGATGTTCACGCTCCGGCGCGACCTCATGGGACCGCTGGTCAACCGCCGGGCGACCTCTGTGATCGCCGCCTTGATCGCTGCGCTGATTGTGGGCCTGAACCTCTTTCTTCTCTACGAAACCTTTTCCGGAGGCCTGCGATGACCGAGTTCAAACACCTGTTGGTACCCCTCGACGGGTCTCGCCTTGCCGAATCGGTCTTACCCGCCACTGTCTTGCTCGCCAAGCGCTTGGGCGCTGAGGTGACTCTTCTGCACGTGATGGAGTACGGGTTGCCGCAGACCGTGCACGGCGAACCTCATCTTGCCGACCGGCAGCAGGCAGAGCAGTACCTCAACGAGGTGGCCTCGCGACTGGCGGCAGCCGGATTGTCGGTTACCGATCACGTGCACTCTAACCTCGAACGCGACGTAGCAGGAAGCATCGCCGCCCATGCGGCTGAATTGAACACCGACATGATTATTCTGTGCACCCACGGTCGCAGCGGTCTGCGCAACGTCCTGATCGGTAGTATTGCGCAGCAGGTGTTACAGAGAGGCAGGAGGCCGGTTTTCCTTATTAGGCCCACGTCCGCGGGCACGGCTCCCCCATTCGAGTGTCACCGTCTTCTCGTGCCGCTGGACGGGCGGCCAGAGCACGAGGTCTCGCTGCCAGTGGCCGAGGCTATCGCCCGTGCTTGCGACGCCGCGCTGCACTTGTTGATCGTTGTCCCCACGCTCGACACGGTGCATGGCGACCGCCTTGCCACGGCCTTGTTGACGCCCCAGGCGACGGCGGCTGTTCTCGATATCGAGGAAGAGCAGGCCGCTAGTTATCTCTTTGAGTTGATCGACCGCCTGCGCGCTAGTGGGACTAAGGCCTCTGCCGAAGTGCGTCGCGGCAATCCGGCGAATGTGACGGTCGAGGTAGCGAGCAAGCGCAAGATCGATCTCTTGGTAGTGGCCACACACGGTCGCTCTGGGCTCGACGCTCTCTGGACCGGTAGCGTGGCGCCAAGGGTGCTCAATCGACTGAAACAGCCCGTGCTACTGGTCCGGGTCGTTGGTGAACAACAATAGGAGAGAAGAGATGAGGACCGTCTAGGCGACCACGAACCTAGGGTTTCGCTCGGCGGCCTTTAGATACCGGTCTCGCCGGTCCTCGTAGCCGCTCCTGCCCATCAGAGCGTAGGTAATCACTTTGCCTTCCTCGACCCCCGGCTGGTTGAAGGCATTCACCTGATACAGCTCTCCGCTGAAGGCGGTCTGCACCTCCAAAATATAGAGCAATTGCCCTACCGTAAACGCGTTCACTTCAGGCAAGACATGCTTGCAGTTGGGTCGGTGGTTGTTGGTCAGAGCCTGTTCCGTGGCGAATTGCTCAGAAGCAATCAACTCATTCAGGGTATGCCCGCCCAGATAGGCTATTGCTGGGAAGGCCTCCGCCACGTTGGGAATGGGGACAACCTCGGCATAGTGCTCCACGGTGAGGAAATTGATTACCTTGTCGTAGGGTCCCTCTACATAGAGCTGCAACTGGGAATGCTGGTCCGTAGTACCCAATGCTTTCACCGGCGTCGGACCGACGTTGACAATGCCGCCAGCCATGGAGTTGCGCTTACCTAGGCTTTCTGCCCAAAGCTGGCGGTACCAGTCGGCAACGTCACGCAAATGCTGCGAATACGGCATCATTACCGAAATCGAATGGCCACGCCAGTAGAGAATGTACTGTAATACGGCATTCAAATAGGCGGGGTTCTTCCACAAATCGGGCACACGGCAGCGTTCGTCGGCAAAGGCGGCGCCCGCCAGCAACTCCCGCACGTCTATCCCAGTAATGGCCGCCGATAGCAGCCCGACAGGAGAGAGGACCGAGAAGCGGCCTCCTACACCTTCTGGCACCTCGAACGTCTGGTAGCCCTCTTGGTCGGCGATCCTCCGCAGAGCACCTCTACTCCGATCCGTCGTCGCGACAATATGTTCCGCGTAGTTCTCTCCGAGGCGTTCGGCGAGTGCCTGGCGGAAGATTAGGAAATTCGCCATGGTCTCGGCCGTATCGCCTGACTTGGTAATCACGTTGAAAAGCGTCTTTTCGGCGTCGATCACGTCGAGCAGGCCGGCGATCAGGTCTGGATCGACATTATCGGGTACGAATAGACGCGGCCTGTTGCCTCGTTTGTCGGCAGTCAGTAGATTGTAGAAGGGGTGATTGAGGGCGGAATGCAGCGCGATGTTGCCGAGAGCTGAGCCGCCGATACCCACCACCACGAAGTTTTCGAACCGCCCTCGCACTCTTCCGACATAGGCAAGGATCTCTTCGACGGTTGCCTTCTGATACGGCAACTCCATCCAGAACAACTCGCCTGCGGCCCGCTTGCGGGACAGTTCCGCGTGGGCAGTCATGGCTTTGCTCTCCAGTGCCTCGACTTCTCTTTCGCTCACACCATGTTCGTCGCCCACAGCCGCCGCCGTCAGGTTCGTGCCGTCGAAAGTGATGCGCATCCTCTCCTGCCAGTCTCGCTCTTCGTATCTATCCAATTCTCCCTCCCAGCAAGTGGCTTTCGGACCTCTTCTCTAATGATACCACGGCTGCGTGGGGTCTGGATCATCGAACTCATCCTTCTGACTGCTGACTGCCAGCCGCTGGCAGCTGGGGCAGATGAAGGTACCGCGGCCCCCGACGACGATGCGTTGGATTCGTCCTTGGCAGACAGGGCAAGCCTGCCCCGCGCGCCGGAAGACCTGCAGCTTCTCCTGAAAGCCACCGCGCCGACCGAGGCCATCGCGGTAGCGATCGACCGTCGTGCCACGGTTCTCCACCCCGCTTGCCAGTACGGCACGAACAGCTTGGTAGAGGTTCTGAAGTTGCAATTCGGTGAGGTCGCCGACGCGGGTTTGAGGATGGATTCTCGCGGCAAAGAGGGCCTCGTCTGCGTAGATATTGCCGATGCCAGCAATCACAGATTGGTCGAGCAGTACGGGCTTGATCGCTCCCTTCCTTCTGCGCAAACGTTCGCGGAACACCTCAAACGTGAACTCCTCGGCAAGGGGCTCGGGGCCGAGCTTCCCGACGACCATCAGCTCGGAAGGGACGAGCCATAGCCGGCCGAACTTCCGCATGTCTGCGAATCGCAGTTGACTCCCATCGTCCAGTTCCAAAACCGCCCGCACTTGGTTCTCCATCTCGTCGCTCGCACGGCGGTGTATCAGCTGGCCAGTCATCCGCAAGTGGGCAATTAGCACGTCGTGAGAATCGAGGCGAAAGAGAAGGTACTTACCTCGCCGGCCGATGTCCTCGATCCGGCGGCCGGTCAGTCCCCGGACAAAGTCCTCCGCAGAGGGAAAAGCGACCACCCGTTCCCAGTAGAGCTTGACCGCGGTGATGGTGGAACCAACTACCTCCCGCTGGAGATCGGACCTGATGGTCTCGACCTCGGGCAATTCGGGCATACACTACTCCATCTCGCCCCAGTTGCGACCGACCTTGACGTCGACCTTCAATGGCACCGACAGGGGGTAGGCCTGCCCCATAATCTTGGGCACTAGCATCTTCATTACCTCTAGCTCCTCGGCCGGAACCTCCAGGAGGAGTTCATCGTGTACTTGCAGTACTATCAGGCTGCGCAGCTCCTGACGGTCAATCTCCTGCTGCAAATCGATCATTGCTAGCTTGATAATGTCGGCGGCGGTGCCTTGGATGGGCATGTTCACGGCCATGCGCTCTGCGGCCTGCTTCACGTTGGGATTTAGGGCCCGAATCTCCGGGATGTAGCGGCGGCGGCCCATCAGGGTTTGCACATAGCCGTGTTCGAAGGCCTCGGTCTTGGTGCGGTCAAGGTAGTCCTTGATCCCTTTGTACTGCGCGAAGTAGTTGGCAATGAATTCCCCGGCCTCCTTGCGCGACAAGTCGGTGCCTTGAGAAAGCCCGTAGTCACTCATCCCATAGATTACGCCGAAGTTCACTGTCTTGGCTACGCGCCGCATGTTGGGGGTAACCTCGCTCAGAGGGATGCCAAACACTGTTGACGCCGTCGCTGCATGGATATCCTCGTCGGCAGCAAATGCCGCAAGCAGTCGGCTATCCTGCGTGATATGCGCGAGAATGCGCAGCTCGATCTGCGAGTAATCGGCGCCAAGAAGGAACTTTTCGCCTGGCCTGGGATGCACCAGATCTACCGGAAGAGGTATCGCGGGGTTGCTGCTCTGCCCAGCGGCAACAAAGGCCCGGCGTACTTGACGCCCGAGCTCAGTGCGGATTGGAATGTTCTGCAAATTCGGGTCGCTGCTCGACAACCGCCCGGTGGCAGTATTGGTTTGATTGAAACTCGTATGCAAGCGGCCGGTCTCCGGATTCACCAGCGCCGGCAAGGCATCCAAATAGGTCGACTTCAGCTTGACCATCTGACGGTACTCCAGAATCTGCTCGACCACTGGGTGCGCGCCGCGCAGCTCCTCCAGTACCGCAGCATCGGTCGAGTAACCGGTCTTCGTCCGCCGGCCACGGGGCAATCGCAGTTCCTCGAAAAGCACCTTCCCCAACTGCTGAGTGGAGTTGATGTTGAATTGGTGACCGATGCTGTTGTAGATCCCCAGTTCCAGTTCGCGGATCTGCTCGCCGAGAGCGCGTGACATCTGCGCCAAGAACGCCACGTCTAGCGCCACACCGTTACGTTCCATCCGGGCCAGCACGGGCACCAGCGGCATCTCTACCTGCTCGAAAAGCTTCCACAGGCCCTGATCGCGTAGCTCAGCGTCGAGAAGGTGCCAAAGCCGGAAAGTCATATCGGCATCGGCACAAGCGTATTCTGCCACGCGCGTGATGGGAACATCGGCCATGCAGACTCGTTTGGCGCCGTTACCGATTAGGGCCGAAATGGGCGTCATCTCCACGCCCATCTTGCCAAAGGCTAGATCCTTGAGGCCTACTCCCTTCTCGTTCAGGAGATAGGCGGCGACCATCGTGTCGAACCGCAGACACCCAAGCCCGCACCCGTGTCTAATCAGCACGTTCAGGTCGAACTTGGCGTTGTGAGCGATCTTGGCCGGCTTCTCGGCCTCGAGCACGGGCTTGAGACTCTTCAGCACCACGTCCAGCGGCAATTGCACCGGCTCGCCAGCCGCTGGCTCCTGCAGCAATGTCGGCATCGCTGGGGAAGGCGCAATCGCGGCGCGGTGGCCAATCGGTATGTAGTAGGCCTGGCCAGGCTGTAGGGCAACAGAAAGACCTACCAGATCGTCCCGCATCGGATCGAGGCCGGTTGTCTCCACATCGACGGCTACCCATTCAGCTTCCTGCATCGCCGATGCCAGCTGCTCCAGCGATCTCTCCGTATCGACCACGGCGTAGCATTGGTTAGGCGCATCTGGTTCCGCGGCGGCCATTTCACAGAGATCGGGTGCCCGCGGGTCGTTGCCACTCTCCTCCTTTGGCAGCCGGCTCAACAAGGAACGGAATTCCAGATCCCGGAACAACTCAACGACTTTGGCTCGATCATATGAAGAGCGGTGGCATTTGGCCAGGTCCAGCTTGACCGGGGCATCGACGACAATGGTTCCGAGCTCTTTGCTGCGGCGGGCCTGTTGCTCGTAGCGCCGGAGGGCTTCTTGTACCTTCACCGGTCCCACCAAATGGAGATTCTCGTAGATCTTTTCCACGCTGCCGAACTGCTGGACTAGCTTAACAGCGGTCTTTTCTCCAATTCCCGGTACGCCGGGAATGTTGTCAGATGGGTCACCCTTTAGGCCCTTTAGGTCCGGGATCTGCCCTGGGGCGACCCCGTATTTCTCGCGCACGCCCTCCTCGTCAAACAGCACCGTATCGGTGAAACCCTTGCGCGACGTAAGAACCCGCACGTGCGGGTTGACCAACTGCATGGCATCAGCATCCCCGGTGACAATAATGGTCTCCACTCCGGCCTCACACGCTTGACGCGCAAGCGTCCCCAGCACATCGTCCGCTTCGAACCCTTCAGCCTCGAACACCGGGATGTTGAATGCATCCACTAGCTCGCGCACGCGCCGGATCTGGCTCCTCAGTTCCTCTGGGGCCTTGGCCCTTTGGGCCTTGTAGGCATCGTAGGCGAGGTGCCGGAAGGTAGGGCTCGGCAAATCAAAGGCCACCGCCACGTAGGAAGGGTTGTATTCGGTCAAAACCTTGAGGAGCATGCTGGCGAAACCGTAGACAGCCCCTACCATCTCTCCTGTCTTGCTCACAGAAAGCGGGGGCAAGGCGTGGAAGGCACGGTGAACCAAAGCGTGCCCATCAAGAAGGATAAGCAACTTGTTCGTTTCTGGCATGGCATCCTGTAGTATGCGGCAAGACTGGGCAACTGTCAAGGGGTGGTCGCTTGGTCGGTATGTGTCCAGCCAGGAGGCGTGGCCGGGGGCAGGAGGCCTGATTCTCAGAATCGGGACGGAGACCAGCAAACCATGTGCCGCCCATCCGTGCGTAGAAATGGACTTGCTTGCTTGATTGAGAGGTATTGAGTCCTTTGGCGAAGAATCACACCTCGGCATGCTCGCCTTGAGACCACCCCCCCTTTCTCTGTCCTCGGCCTTCTTCACTCACGGTTGGGCGAAATGCTAACCATTGACATACCGGCGCCACTCTGCTATGCTGACGCTAGTGACACGATTCGGATGCGCTTCGTGTCACACGCCCCACCGCACAGGAATGCGGGAGGGTGCGAGCGCGGAGGGGGTAAATTACCAGCTTGCCTCCATGTAGCCACTCTATCACGTTCAGGGAGAACGACGAGCCTCGGAACAACTTCATCATGGTCTTGGGGGCCGCTAGCATGGAAAAGCCCGCTCGTTTGGTGACCGTTGCGGAAGGAGAGCCCAGAGTCATCAGCCTCTTGGAGATTGCCAAGACGTTCCTCCACATCGGACTGGTCTCCTATAGTCTGGCTGCCCTGGGAGAGGCCAAGAAAGATCTGGTGGAAAAGAAGAACTGGCTAACCGATGAACAGTACCTAAAAGGAGTAGCCCTTTCCCAACTACTGCCTGGCGCGCCCACAGTCAACCTGAATTCCTACATCGGTTACTTCCTGAGAGGATTCCCCGGTAGCTTAATCGGCTGCATCACCTTTGTCCTCCCTTGCTTTATAGAGATGGTCATCCTGACCCACCTCTACTTGAACTACAATGACATTCCCATGATCTCTTCTCTGTTTAGGGGCATCGGGGCCTTGGTCGTAGGCCTGGTCCTGAACACCATCATCAACCTGTGGAAAAGCGGGGTCAACAGCGTTCAGTTGAGCGTTCTCGCCGTGGGCGGGTTTGTCATGGTCTATATTCTAAGTGTCAGTATCGTTCCACTTCTCCTGGTGGCTGGTGGAGTCAGCCTGCTATTTGCTATTCTCACTGCTAGGTGCCCCGGCTGGAAGACGATCATGGATAGAAGATTCTGGACCGCCGGGAGACCTGTTCGGAGAGATGTCTCGGCGATTAGGTTTAGGTTTAGTAAAGCGAGATACTTAACGATGCTCGTCATGCTTGCCGGCTTGTTGGCCGTGAATTTTGCGGTCAATTTCAGCAACCCCACTTTTCAGCAGCTTGGCAATACCCTATTCAAGATCGGCGGGCTGACCTTCGGCAGCGGCTATGCGATGCTGCCCTTTATCCAGGATAACTTTGTAAACCAGTACCATTGGCTCAGCGAGCAGGAATTCGGCGTAGCTTTAGCTCTAAGCCTGATCACTTCCGGGCCGGTCACAGTGGTTTCAGCTTTTGTCGGGTACAAGGTAGCCGGTATTTTCGGGGCAGCATTGGCCATGGCCAATATGTACTTGCCCGCCTTCGCCGTAGTGAACATGATCGCCGATCTTTACAACAGAGCCGGTGAGGTGGAAAGCGTCAAGTTGGTGGTTGGGGGTGTGGTGGCGGCGTTCATCGGGACCCTCTGGGTGGTCATTATTCGGCTCGCCACATCTTCCCTCGTCGACCTGCCTACTTGCGGCATTGCCCTGGCAGCCTTTCTAGTACAGCGGTTTACGAAGACCGACACTCTGTGGATCGTCGTTGGCGGTGCTGTAGTGTCGCTGCTGATATTCTAGCTTGGCGGAAGGCATACCTGCCCGGACCGCACAACCCGCCCGAACCCGCCATGCTGAACGCGCCAGTGCTCGCCCTTCACGCTCCGCTCCTGGCCAGTGCCTTTGCCTGGCTTTTCCAGCGTCGCCTCCCAAGTCGCGGCTACGTCCGCGACTTGGGAGACCTGGCCCGTGCCTCCGGCGACCAGGTGTCTTCATCCCCTTCGATGTTGTTCACCGGCCTCTTTGCCACCCCGAACACGGGCGTCGCCTTTGTCGCCGGGTGTGGCGCTGTACTATGCGATCCAGAGGCGCATCGTTCAGGTGTAAGACTGACCCCGTGCGCGGGCTACCGCTGTTGCCGGGCCTAAGCGGTTTCAACGCCATCGCTCGCCAGGTGCCGCTCCAGCAACCTGGATTCTCCGGCAGCCGGTGCCGCCACGCGCAGGCCGAGTAGGGCCTGCTGCGAAGCTGTGTTTCCATGCGTTCGCTAGCAGTCCGTTAGGGCGATGGCAACTTCGTGTTGAACGCAGTCCCCGTGGTCTCTAGCGATCGGTGCTCACGTTAGGTGACGGGCAAAGTGAACGTGAACGTGCTGCCATGTCCTGCCTCACTCTCGGCCCACCCGTGCCCTCCGTGGGCCTCCACCAGTTGTCTGACGATGGCCAGCCCCAGGCCTGCCCCGCCGGTGGCCTCGCTCATCCGCTCCACCTGGTCCTGCACCCCCTCCCAACTCCCCTGGGCGGCGTAGTAGGAACCGAGCACCATCTGGAAGCGGAACTGGCCCATTTGGGCTCGCCGCTCCACGTAGCCTTGGAACTGGCCGGTCGCGGCCCAGCTGACGAGCACGGCCACCACGCCCACCGCTACCATGGCGACGAGCACAAACCCTCCCAGCAGGCGCACCCACAGGCGATTGAACATCGCCCTAAGCTTCAGACTTGTAGCCCACGCCGAAAACGGTCAACAAGCGCCGAGGTCGAGAGACCTCGGGCTCGATCTCTCGGCGCAGTCTCATCACGTGGGTGTCGATGGTCCGCGCGGCGCCCTCGAAGTCCATTCCCATCACCTGGTCGACTAGCTCCAGACGAGTAAAGGTCCGCCCGGGATGGCGCGCGAAAAGCTCCAGGAGCTTGAACTCCGTGGGGGCGAGGGTCACCAACTCACCGCCCCGACTGACCTCGTGCCGGGTGAAGCTGATGGTGAGGTCGCCGACAGTGACGTCCCACAGGTCTCCCTCCTCGGCGTCGGCCACGCAGCGCAGCACGGCTCGCACCCGTGCCAGCAGTTCCTTGAAGCTGAACGGCTTGGTCACGTAGTCGTCGGCCCCCAGGTCCAGCCCGAGCAGCTTGTCGTCCTCCGTGCTCCGGCCTGTGAGCATGATAATTGCCACCTTGGACTCCGCCCGCAGCAGGCGGCAGATATCGAGGCCGTCGACTTGCGGCAACATCAGGTCCAGGATGATCAGGTCCGGACGGGTCTTACGGGCCAGATTCAGGGCTTCTTGGCCGTCATAGGCTCCGGCCACCCGGTAGCCATCCTTCTGGAGCCCAACCTGTATCAGGTAAGAAGTCTTGGGATCATCCTCTACGACAAGGATCTTCTGGTTCATGGAGTACCCCTTCAGTGGTATCCCAACGTGAATCATGCGCCACTCGACATGTCTTATGATGAATATTGACAAAGACATCAAGAAGGCATGAATACTAGCCATCGCTTGTCCCCGACTACCTTGCTCACGCGCTATCTCGGCTGCTCCTTAGAGGGTCTGATGCAGTTCTTCGGTGTCGGTTCGAGACGACGTTGGCGAAGAGACGGAGGGCAGGGGCGTTCAAGCCCAGGAATTGGATATCCATCACGAATTGGGGCATCCCAGCCGCGATCGACGATGCCAGCAAGATCCCGGCGCTGTGAACGCCTGTTTTGACGATTCTCTTGCGCATCCGGTCCCTCTCCTTCATACCTTGGCTAGCTCTTGAAGTGAACTAACGCGGCGCCTGCCGCTTTGGCTACCCTGCGCGCGGTTGTCCAGCCATGCCCCTGTCGCCGACCTAAAAGGCATCTCGATTGTAGTACGGGTCATTGCCGTTCCGCCGAAGCGTGGCGTGTACCATCTATCCTGACCGCAGATCGCCTTTGGGACGTGCGCCGCCGGTACCGTGGTCCCCTGGGACGTGGAGTCCTTCCCACCTTCGGGCACGGACCACCGCAAGATCGCTCGGATGCGCGCCACGAGTTCTCTCGGATCGAGGGGCTCGGATAGACAGTCGTCGGCCCCGATATCCAGGGCGTCCGCGCGGCTCTGCGCATCGCCGCTCCAGGGCTGTACAGCTATCAGGGGCGCGCCAAGGCTCCTGGCAAGGTGGCACAGCTTTGGGAATCCCGGATCCCTGGCCATCACCCGTGCCACGACCACGTCTGGAGTCCAGCGTCTGGCCAGTTCCAGCGCTTGGCGCGCATCCCGTGCGCCGGAGACCTCGTACTCTGCGTGCTGCAGGGCAGGCACTACTCGCCTTGAGAGACCCTCATCTGGCTCAACTATCATTACCTTGACCACGGCGATCACCTCCTGTCGGCCGGCACCGGCGGGGGTAGCCATTCACACGGTTTCTCTGCTTTCCGATGGCGCTCATTCATGAGATCGTACTTGCTGAGAGAGGGAGTGGTGTCCCGCCCCCCAGTGCCTGCCAAAGCCACTCGGCCCAATAGCTCCAGGGCTATTGAGCAGGAGATGGCGCCGGTTGTGCCCATGGGCCGCCGAACGGCGCGCCTGTGGCGCCGAACCTTCCGTAACCGCCGAATCGGCCACCCGCGAAGCCGGGACCGAAGCCGCCCTGCTCTTGGCACTGCTTCATCCAGTCCGCCTGCTCCTGGGTGATCCGCCCATCCCGGACCGCCTCGTCGATCGTTTCACTGCGCGCCTGGTTGACCGCGTCGACTAGCTTCTGCTGATCGATGCCGAGGGTCTTCGCCACCTTCGCCATGAAGGCGTTGAAGTAGTCGGTCGGCGTAGGCGTGGGGTCGGCGGCGAAAGCCGTGCCTATCCCTAGGGCTCCGACGAGCATGACCACTCCGACGGCCAGGGAAAGCCACTTGAAGTGCTTGCGCATCTGATATCACCTCCTTTCTGCTCCTGGCTGGGCCCTTCTCTTGACCCGCGATACGAGTGTACCAGGTGAATATAGAAATCTTGTCGTGAACTTGTCGAGTTGCTGTTAAGATGAGAGAGCGGCCGGCGTGTCGTCTAGGGTTACATAGACGACCAGACCGAGCCGGTCTCGGAAACCGACTCGGTCTAGGGGATCACGGAGACAGTGTTGCGGAGGAGATCCATCTATAGCACGAATATCGAGATGACAGCCGCGGCCACCACAACCCAAAGGATCTCGGCATGCAGCAGTAACGCGACGAGCGCGGATGCTGCGAGAAGAATACGAGGCAGATCCCAGGGAACGTTCATGGCAAAGCTGATCGTGACGGATACCAGCAGTCCGACGAAGCTGACCGACACGGCGCGAATCGCCTTGTTGAAGTAGGGCGAGCCGCTGAGCCGGTCAAAGTAGGGGGTGATCGCCGCCACGATTAGGAAAGACGGCAAGAAGACGCTGACGGTGCCGACGAGCCCCCCAAGTGGACCGTACAGTAGATAGCCCACGAAGGTAGCCGTGATCACAATCGGCCCCGGAGTGATCTGTCCCAGGGCCATGCCGTTCAAAAAGGTCGGCCCATCCATCCAGTGGCGCACGTCGACGATCTCGTGGAACATGAGTGGCACAGAGGTAAACCCACCGCCAAAAGCAAACAGGTCGATTCTGGCCATCAGGGCGGCGAGGTCGAAGAGCACCGGCTGCGTGATGAAAAGCAGGACGAAACCGAGGGCCACCGCGGCCAGGAGTAACAAGAGGGATCGCGTGTAGTTGTGGTTTCTGGCCCTACCAACTGCCCTGCGGACGGCGGGCTCTCCCCAGTAGAATAGCAGGCCCACCGGGATGGCGGCCAGAATCGTGAGGATGGGGTTGATCCCGATCAGAAAGGCGGCCGCGACAGCGGTGCCGATCACCACGTCCTTCCAGCTCTTCACGTAGCTTCGCCCGAACATCAAGGTAGCGTTGCCAACGATGGCGACGATGACCGCTTGCAGGCCATTGAAGATCGAGACGACCGTGGGCAAGCTGTGTGTTTGCACGTACAAAGCCGAAAGGACCATCATCAGGACGAAGGCCGGCAAGCCGAAGCCGACGAAGGTGGCCGCCGCACCGGCTAAGCCCCGTGCCCTCAAGCCGACGTAGGCCGCCGCCTGCATCGCCGTGGCGCCCGGTACCGTCTGACACAGGGCTACGCCATCACGAAACGATTCGGCATCTAGCCATTTCTTCTGTTCGACGGCCAGCCGGCGAATATAGGCCACCATCGCCGGACCGCCGAAGGCGGTCAGACCCAGTCTAAGGAATGACCCGAACAACCCGTACAAGGGAGGGTTGAGGTTAAGGCCTTCGGGCTGTACCTCCTTCACCAAAGGCCTCGCTTCGCCCACAGCCTCAATTCCGCCATTCATCCTTCATCCTTGCGCATTCGTCCTGCCACATTCATCCTTCATCCTTCTGACTTCATCCTTTCTTCTCGGGCGTGGTCAGTACCCTAGCCGGCGGCTAACGTCGTGCAGCTTCAGGGCGATAATTATGAACGCGACTAGGCAGACAACCAATGCCCCTAGATCTAGCGCCAGGTTTTGCACGCCTGCACCGAGCACCGCGTGGTTGAACAGGTCCTGAGTGTAGGTAAGCGGCGAGATGTATGAAATCGCACGCGCCCAGGGTTCCATGTCTGGCAGCGGAATGAAGATGCCGCTGATGAAGAGCAGCGGCCAGCGGATCAGCGTGCTAGGCATCATCACCGCTCCGGGGTTGTCGGCGGGCAGTGAAGCGAAAAGCACGCCCAAGACAGAGAAGGCCAGCGAACCGGCAACCAAGCCAATCGCCACCAACAGCGGATTGGCGAGACCCATGTGAAAGAACGTCATGCCGAACAGCAGCGGCAGCACCGAGGTCACCAAGCCAAAGAAAGTCCCCACCAGGCACTTGCCCAGGATCACCGTCACCAGCGATACTGGCGCCACCAGGAGCCGGTCGTAAGTCCGGATGCGTTTCTCCATGGGCAGGATCACCGGTCCGACAGACGAGGCGGTGAAGAAGCTGGCGATCGCCAGCAGCCGGACTATCCCCACCTCGGGGCTCATGTTCCGTCCGACGGAAAACGAGAAGAACATGAAGAAGGGCATAGCCAGCCCGAACATGACCATTGGCGGCGTGAGGAAGTAGACGCGCACGTCCTTCACGGCGATCGCCCAGCCCTGGGCCATCTCGGCCGCTATCCGGGTCAACAGGCTCTCTCTGCCGACGTCAATCTGACCGGGAACTGCTTGATTCGGTAGTACTCCTTGCTCAGCCATTCGACCAGCCTCCTCTTCCTTGGCCGCCTCGTCCGCCACGGCCGGCGCCTCCTCCTTGACCACCCCGACCAGGTCCGCTGCCGGGGCCGAAGGGACTTGTCCCCTCGCCGGATGCGCTCTGGGTCATCGTACCTACCTTCTGACCGGTGACATGCAGGAAGACATCTTCCAAAGAGGGACCAAGCGTGCTCAGCGTGACGATTTGCAGGTCGCGCTGTTGGGCGACGTCGAACAGGATTGGCAACAAGGATGGCGGATTCGCGGTATAGAGCCGCCACTTATCGCCCTGCTTCACTACCTCCGCTACCCCTGGCAGGCTCCTCAAGACGCCCTCCTGATGCGGTCCGCTCCGATCAAAGGCGACCTCCACGGCCTGAACGCTCTCCATGTCCCGCTTTAGTTTCTCCGGACTGTCGATCGCCGCGATCTTACCGCGGTTGATGATCGCCACCCGGTCACAAAGCTGGTTGGCCTCCTCGATTTGATGAGTGGTGAGGAAGATGGTCATGCCGCTCGCATTGAAGCGACGTACTATCTCCTTGATCGTCTGAGCGCTGCGCACATCGAGCCCGCTGGTCGGCTCGTCGAGGAAAAGGATCGCCGGATGGTGGATCAGAGCCATGGCGATGGTCAGGCGCCGCCGCATGCCCTTGGAGAATGACTGTGCTTTGACATCGCGTTTCTCGTAGAGATCGAAGGCATCCAACAACTCCTTGGCGCGCCGTTCCCGCTCCCCCCTTGGGACCCGGTAGAGCCTGGCCGAGAACATCAGGTTGGCCCAGGCCGTCAGTTCGGTGTAGATGTTCGATTCCTCCGGCACTAGGGCCATCCGCCGCCGGGCTTGGTAGGACTGGCGCTCGACGTCGAAGCCGCCGATGAGCACCCTGCCCGCCGTCGGCTCCAGGAGGGTGGTCAGGATACGCACGGTAGTGGTCTTACCGGCACCATTCGGACCCAAGAACCCGAAAATCTCGCCGCTCTCCACGTCGAAGCTAATGTGGTCGACGGCGCGGAACTGGTCGTAGTCGCGCACGAGCTCGCTGACTTCGATAGCTTTGCTCATCGATGCTGCCTCGTTTCCCTATTGCTGAGCGTGGGCCGGTCTTAGTGCCTCGATAGCCTCGCGCACTCCTTGTGCCTCGGCCTCCAACTCCTTGAGGTACGCCTCTAGCTCGGCTGCCTGCTCTGTTCTGTTGGGAAAACGTCGCCAGAAGCCACGACCATGACCCCAACCTTCGCGACAGCATCCGCCGCCATGATGGCCGCCACAAGAGCATCCGCCCCAGTGATGGCCGCAGTGCCCACCGCAGCCGCAGGCCCAATGTCCGGCGTGATGATGGCCGTGGTGTCCCTCACACCCGCATCCTTCGCCGTGACCACCGCCGTGATGGCCGCCGCACCCACAACCGCTCGTCTCAGGCCCGTGGCCGCCGTGATGACCGCACCCGCAGTCCTCGCCGTGATGATGACCTTCAGCCATGTCTGTACCTCCTCGCTTCTCTTGGATTACCACCAGAATTGTCGCGTGGAAAAGCACCCCGGCGTGTACCGTCAATGCCGGGGTAGGAAACGCTTGAACTCCTCGGCTAGCTCATAGCCGTACTTCGATCCGGCGTGTCGGACCCACTCGCCAAGCCGCTCTCTGGCCGCTGTGCCAAAGTGACTCTGGGAAGCATGAGCCTGCACGGCAGCGATCTTCAGGTCGAAGGTGGCCGTGATATCCTCACCGTGATCAGCTTGGTCCGTTTGGAAAAGGTAGACGTCCTCTACTTTCCATGGCTCTTGGTCGTCGCGGATCATCTGATTCCCGGCCGCGACGATTGCCGCTAGGGCCGTGAAACCCACCGCACGGTGGTCAGGGTGGATCCGGTAACGCGTCCAAGGGTCGTGCGTGAAAAGCGCGTGGGGACGGATGCGCCTGATGTGTGCGGCGAGCTCCCGGCGGAAAGCGAGGCTCTCTTCCAGCTCGCCGTCCTCGTGGCGCAGAAACGTGAGAGAGGCAACGCCGAGAATGCCGGCGGCCCGGCGTTCCTCCTCCTCCCGCAGGGGCCCCAGGCGTTCCGGCGTCATCGTTGGGTCGTCGCTGCCGCGGTTGCCGCTGGTGCAAAGGAGGTAGTGTATCTCCCATCCCTCGCGCGCCCAGCGGGCGAGGGTGCCGCCGCTGGAGATGTCGGCATCGTCCGGGTGGGCCTGGATCACTAGCGCTCTTCTCCCTTGCCCTCGGTTCTGAGTACCCTCGCTCAAAGCTGGTCCCTCCTCGGCGTCTTCTTAGTTAAGTATTCAGCCATATTCTCATGGACTCGGCCATGGAAAAGGTCTTATCCCGTCAGTGCCCGGGCGAAATCCTCCCCCAGTACGGTCCCAACCCGGCTCCGCCACTCCCGGAGCCGAGCGCGGTTCAGCCGGTAGTGGACGAAATAGCCACGTCGCTCGTCGATGACCAAGCCCACGGCCCGCAGCACTGCTAGGTGTTGGGAAACCGCCGACTGCGTGACACCCAGGTTGATGGCCAAGGCGGTCACGCACAGAGCCTCTTCCGGCTCCTGCTCGGCCAGTAGCTTCACCAGCCGGAGACGCGTCTCGTCGGCAAGCGCCTTAAATAGCCTGGCCATTTCTTTGACGTCGTCCACAGCCCCCACCGAGACAGTCATTTCAGTAGTCACTAACATACTACATTACTTCAGGGATGTCAAGCGGCCGAGCTAGGTCGCTGGAGATCTCGGTAGCTGAACTGAGTGTGCCGCTAGAATGTCGATAGGCGACCGATTATCGTAGAGCTGAGCTGACGACGAATATGACGAGTGCGACTATTGGGACGGCTATGGCGGCGCTGACCACAAGGCAACCGCAGCCGCTCTCATGCCAGTCATGGTATCGGTCCATCGATGGTTGAGCCTCCTTCCCTAGCCCGCTTTTGAGACGGCTGGAAGTTCACTGGTGAATCAGCTAATGGAGGAGAACCCAAGGGACTGCCACAGGACATTTGTCACCCAGTTGAGCATAGCAACGATGAATGAGGATCCGGCCAAGATACCGTGAAGAAGTGGTTAAGTTGCAAGGTCGATCGGGATTCACGCTTTACAGCCCTAGGCTGCCGTCGGGCGTGGTCCGGATATAGGTAGAGTGAACCGGAAGCGCGAGCCTCTGCCAAGTTCGCTCTCGACGTTGATCGTCCCGCCGTGGGCTTCGACCAACTGCTTGGCGACGGTGAGCCCCAAACCGGCGCCTCCTGTAGCCCGGGCTCTCGACTTGTCCGAGCGATAGAACCTCTCAAACACGTAGGGTAGGTCGGCCTCAGGAATGCCTTGCCCAGTATCAGTCACGGCCATCTCAACAACCGCCGGCGGCGAGCCAAGGCAACGCGCCGACAGGATGATCCGGCCCCCATGGTCTGAAAAAGTGATGGCGTTCTTGACGAGATTGCGTAGCACTTGGCTAATCCGCCGATCGTCCACGATCACTTTCGGAAGGTCGGTGCCAGCTTCAATGACCAAGTCGATATTCTTCTCTCCTAGCTCGGAGCGACTGGCGGCTGCGGCCTGTTGCAGCAAGGCTAGCGGGGAAACGGGTTGACGCACCATCTGGAGCTGCCCTGCCTCGGCCAGAGCCACCTGCTGCAGATCGTCGACCAGGCGCCTCAGTCCTGAAGCCTCTTCGTGGATGCTGTCAATCACTTCCGGCGTAGACGGGACGACGCCTTCCCGCAGCATCTCTAGGTTGCCGAGGATATTATGAAGAGGCGTGCGTAGCTCGTGGGCAATGTCAGCCACCATGTTGCGTCGGAGGCTTTGGCCTCTCTCCAGAGCCTCGGCCATGGCGTTGAACGCTCGAACGAGCCGCGCCACCTCGCCGCTGCCTGCCTTAGTTATCCGCTGGCTCAGATCCCCCTGTTGCAGCTTCTGGGCTACTACAATCAAACGCTCGATCGGCTCAACCATCCAGCGGGCTAGCAGGAAGCTCAACAACAGGGCGACCAATACGCCAGCGCTGGCTCCCCAGATTAGCGCCCGGTTCATATTCTCCAGGAAAGCCTTGGCCAGCTCTGGGTTGAGGGGCATGAAGTACACCGTTCCTTGTGGCGTCCCGCTGGCATCGGAGATCGGCGTGGAGGGTGCTTTCCTGATGCGACTATTCGCCGGCAAGGACTGCCCCACGAGCTTTCCGACTGAGTCAACCACGACCGTACCTTGCTGGTCGACGACCACAATCTGGAGATCGGAGGTTTCGCCAAGTCGTTGCACGTAGGTTGCGACGCCGGACCACCCCTGGTCACGGTAGAGGCGTGACACCACGAAGCCCGTGCGTTGGTTGAACCGGGCGGTATCTTGGTTCACGTAGTCCTGGAACTCGCCGGCCGCAGCGCGATTGCCGATCAAGACCGACACGACCACGGCGATGCCCAGGACGATGGCAAAGGCCAGCAGCAAGCGGACCCAAAGCTTATCGATCATTGTTGCCCATCTCGAATTTGTAACCGACGCCGTAAACGGCCTTGATCGGTTCTTCGGCACTGAACCCGAGCTTGCGACGAATGTTCATCACGTGGACATCGGCGTTGCGTTCCAATACATCGAAACCGCTGCCGAAAGCCTTTTCCAGCAAATCCAAGCGGGTGAAGGCACGACCGGGCTCCCGCACCAAGACCCCCAACACCTGGAACTCGCTCGGAGTGAGTACCACCGGGCGACCATGGATCGCCACTTCGTGCCGGCGGAAGCTGACCGTCAAGGGCCCGAGTGTCACATCCTCTGCCCCTTTATCACCTGTTTCTCCTGATCGGCGCAGTACGGCCCGAATGCGGGCAAGCAACTCTCGCAAGCTGAACGGCTTGGTGATGTAGTCGTCCGCGCCCAGGTCCAGCCCCAGCAGCTTGTCTTCTTCGGTGGACCGGGCGGTCAAGATGATAATGGGGACGTCCATTTCCTCCCGCAGCAACCGGCAGACATCCAGCCCGCTGAGGCCGGGCAGCATCAGGTCGAGGATAATCAGAGCAGGATGAGTAGCCCGCGCCAGCTCCAATGCGCTAGGCCCGTCATAGGCTGGCAGCACCTTGTACCCATCCCGCTGTAGATAGACTCGCACCATCTCCACTGCTTTGCGGTCGTCGTCGACGACGAGAACCCGTCGGTTGACCATCGTCAGTACCTCCTTTGGCAGTAGATTATACCGCCAAGCTGTAAAGAAGTGATAAAGATAGGTAACTTCACAACTGCTTTACCGGGTCTTAACTGGTTCCTTATCGGAGGCATCTACAATCTAGACAAGGATAAGCAGATATGGGGGAGTAGTGAGTATTGTCAACGCGTGGGTTGATCTTTCGCGAGCCACCTCAGGCGGTCTTCGCCGCCATTTCGGCTGTATGCCAGCGTTCTCGGTGGCGAATCAAGGTGGCGCGTGCCGATTATCTGGCTGGGCTCTTCGTTCTTGCCTGGGCGGGGATCGTCGGGGCGATGGCCGCTCTCAAGCATCTTGCCTTCAATAGCAGCGCCTATGACCTTGCCATTTATGACCAGGTGCTCTGGAACTCCGCCCACGGTCGTCTGTTCGAGGCTTCGGTGCTTGCCGGTTCACCGGTCTACCTGGGCCATCATTTCTCTCCGATCTTGCTCGCTCTCGTGCCCCTCTACTGGATATGGCCCTCCCCTTTGGCACTGGTCATCGTTCAGGCTATCTTACTCGCTATGGCGGGGCTGCCGATCTACTGGTTGGCGCGGGACCGGCTAGGAAACAGCACTCTCCCTCTGGCCCTGCTGCTTGCATACCTTCTCCATCCAGCGACGGCCTATATCGCGCTTTTCGATTTCCATGGGCTAGCCCTCGCCGCGCCACTGCTCAGCATCGCGCTATTCCTGCTAATGCGCCACCGTTTCAAGCTCTTTGGTTTGGCGCTGGTCTGCCTGTTCCTAGTGCGCGAGGACATGGGGCTTGTCGGCGCGGCGATCGGCATCTACGTAATGGTCGTCCAGCGCCGGCGATTCTTCGGTCTTCTTCTTGCCGTTGCAGGCATGGTTTGGACCCTCGTCCTCATCGGCTACGTGATCCCAGACTTCAATGCCAATCGCCAATACCCGTACATGTCCTTCTACGCCGATAGTGGAACTGCGCTCCGGGATGTCCTGGCCTCGCTCCTGCACGATCCCGGGTTCCTCATCCGGCAGGCACTAACACCCGGGAAGCTGGCGTATCTCCCTCAGTTGCTTGGCCCGGTAGCCGGCCTTGCCCTGCTCGGTCTACCGGCCTTGATCGTGGCATTGCCTACTCTGGCCTCTGTACTGCTGGCCAACTCCGTTCCCGCGGCACTTATCAGGTATCAGTATAGCGCGCCACTGCTGCCGCCTCTCTTCTTCGCTAGCATTCTCGGGCTGGCCTGGCTACGCGAGCGGTACAAGCCTCGCTGGCCTTCTCTAACCCGGCGGCTGGCCGGCTTGCTGCTGGTGGCGGCTCTGCTTTGCGCCTACCTCTACGGGCCACTGCCGCTGGCACGCGACTTCGAGGCCCAGACTTACCAAGCAGATCCACGCCTGGCGGGGGCGCGTGCGCTGATCGCCCAGATCCCGCCGGATGCGAGTGTGGTCGCGCAGTCCGGTCTGGTACCGCAGATCAGCCACCGCAGCGTCGTTCAGATCTTCGCCGCTGCCGACCCGGCTCTGCGCCCAGACTACTACCTGCTCGACACAAATAGGGAAGCGCAACGATATCCCTTTGCCCAGGGCGATGACAACGCATACCTTCGGGCCTTGGCACGAGTTACGGGTGATGCCGAATACCAGATGGTCGGGCAGCAGGCCGGCTACCTTCTGTTCCAGCGCCAGGTGCCGAACTTGGGGTCACCGGTCGGTGTCACGTTTGGTGATCAGGTCACGCTTGTCGGCGGCTTGTTTGCGAGTGAGGGAGCCATGGCCGGCGGTACCGTGCGCGTGACGACGTACTGGCGAGCCGAGAAACCCTTGACCGCCAACTATAGCCTGTTCGTTCATGTCTTGGATGGCAACGGTACCCTCTGGGGTCAGCACGACGATTATCCCACGGGTCAGTACTTCCCCACCTCGGAGTGGACTCCCGGTCGCCTTTATCGGGCAGACTGGTCCATTGCAGTCTCGTCCAATGCGCCCCCGGGCGAGTACCGGGTCCTCGTTGGATTGTACGACCTCGCGACCATGCAGCGCCTGCCGATTACGGCCGGCGGGAGCGAGCCAGACGTCGATTCCTTGACCCTTGGAAAGGCTCTCAGCCTAGCTGCAGGCCAAACAACTGGACGACGGATGCCCCAATGAGCAAGGTGGTGAGCACGATCAACGCCGCCGCCGTCGTCCAAGCGATGGCATTGCCGATCCGGCCAGTGGTCAACCGTCCCATTGTCCGCCGGTCGCTGGCGATCTTGATCGCGAATATGAGCACCGGCGCCAGCAGCATGCCGTTCACATCCTGAGCAAACAACATTACCGACATTAGCGGGAACTGTGGAATGAGGGCCATGAAAGCACCGAAAGCGATGGCAAAGGCATAGAGGCCGTGGAAGGTCCGGGCTTCTTGCCAGGACCGGTCAACGCCGTACTCCCAGCCAAAGGCCTCGCAGACCGTGTAGGCCGTCGCCAGGGGCAGGATAGAGGCGGCTAGTAGCGAGGCGTTGGCTAACCCGATCGCGAAGAGGTAGTGAGCGAGATGTCCAGCAAGGGGCTCGATGGCGATGGCCGCGTCGGCCGCGCTGTTGATCCTGATGCCGCGGACAAAGAGCGTGCTGGCGGTTGCCACGATGATGAAGAAGGACACGAAATCGGTGATGAACGCTCCAAAGAGCACTTCAATGCGCGTAGCAGGATACTCCCGCGGGCCGATGCCCTTGTCGACGACATACGATTGAATGAAGAACTGACCCCATGGCGTGATTGTGGTACCCACTGTGGCGATGAAGACGAGGATGTAACCGGCGTTCAACTGAAACGAAGGCGTCATGGTTTCCCGGAACACCTGGTGCCAGGGCGCGCCGACCATGATCCCTGACAGCGGATAGGCCAAATACACTGCTGAGAGCACCAGGAACACTTTCTCAACGCGGTGGAATGACGAACGCAAGACCAGCGCCCAAACCAGGACCGCGGCCAGCGGCACCGAGACCCAACGCGGAATGCCGAGCAATTCGCCAGCGGCAGCGATTCCGGCGAACTCGGCCACTGTAGTGGCCAAGTTCGCCACCAGGGTGCAGGCCATGGCGAAGAAGGTCCACTTCACGCCGTAGCGTTCGCGGATCAGTGCCGCCAGCCCCTTGCCGGTCGCCGCACCCGTGCGCGCGCCCATTTCTTGAGTAACGGCGAGACTGAAGGTGACCAGCACCAGCATCCAAAGCAGAGAGTAGCCGTAGTGTGCCCCAGCTACGGAGTAGGTGCTGATCCCCCCTGCGTCATTGTCGGCGTTTGCCGAGATGATGCCTGGCCCGATCACCGCCAGAGCAGCGAACAGGCGGACTCGCCACGCCGAAAGACGCCCAAGAGGAAGGCGAGCCAGTGGCTTGCGTTGCTGCGCAATCCTAACGGTGGAGGGGCGGCGGATCAACTTCGATACATCTGGCATGGTCTTCTTCACCTCCACACTCGCGGCAACCAACGTTGCTTCTCTTCTGGCAATAGTGACGTCAGGGCATCATCCACCGTAATTACGCCGAGCAGATGTTCTCGCTCGTCCGTCACCGGTAGGGCTAAGAGATTGTATTTCTCGATCACGCGGACCACGTCGTCCAGCGGCAGATCGGCATGTACATGCACGACCTCCTCGCGATCCCCAATGATTTGCGCCAATCTGGTCTTTGGTTGAGCGACAATCAAGTCGCGCAGCGATAGCACGCCGATCAGCCTGCCGGTGTCATCGACGACGTAGACGCAGTAGATCTCTTCGGCGGGAGGGGCGAGTTCCCGCAGCGCCTCGATCGTCTCCTGCGCTGTCATCTGATCGCGCAGCGCGACATAAGACGTGGTCATCATTGCCCCGGCAACGCCGGGAGGATAGGACATCAGCTCGCGCACAGCCTGCGCGTCCTCAGCATCCAGGCCACTCAGCAACTGGTCTGCTCGCTCGACAGATACCTCGGCCAGAGCATCGGCCGCCTCGTCAGGCGGCAATTCGGCCAGGATCTCTACCGCGGCCTCTGTGGGCAGATCCTCCAAGACCTCGGCCTGCATCTCAGGTTCCAACTCGCCCAGGGCCTCGGCGGCCATCTCAGCGTCGAGCGATTCAATGATCGCCGCCCGTTCCGGAGCGGCGAGCTGTGAAACCAACTCGGCTACGTCGGCTGGATGCAGCGCCGCCAGCCGCTCGTGGGTCAGTTGCAGCCCGCGCGCCCGTCTTTGCGCCGCGTCGAGAGTCTCTCCGAAACCCTGATCCGGCGGCAAATCCGACAGATCGACCGGCTCGATATCTTCCCAAGGAATGACCCGATCGCTCGGCACCAAGCAGGTGTGGCCGGCGATCCATCCGGCTACACGGTCTAGATCGAGCCGCCGCAGCAGTCCCCGCATGCCAACGTCGATGCCGGCCAAACGGAGGTCAGTGCCCTGTGGCCCGCTTGCGACCAATTGCACATCGTTCACACGTACCAGCCTGCGTCCGTTCAAATCGATCACTTGCTGGTCTAACAGGTCGATATCAAGAAGAAGTTCTCCGGGCCGCCGTTGAAAAGGTTGGAGGTCAAGACGAGCGGAGGAGAGGCTGAGGCCGGCGGCGCTGACAGCTCCCACCTGACCCCAACTCACGAACGTGGCGAATGGCCCGATACCACGTCCAGCGCCGCCGAGGCGCAGCGTCAGTCCGGTTACGGGCGGAAAAGAACCACCTAGCCGAACCACCATATCGCCCAACCTGCCAACAGGTCGGCCAGCCGGATCGCGAACTGGTCTGCCCAAGAGTTGACTCAAATAGTACACGGCCTGGCCCATCGGTCGTCCTCCTTGTTCCTATTCACGGCGTTCTCTTCCGACGAGAGTCCAATTCATGTCCTTGCCTCTTCTTCCAGTCTTAGTTCCCGTGTGTCGTGGTCGTAGGTGAAGAGTTCCGCGTAGCGCCCCCAGTCAATAGCGGTCTCGAGCTGCGCTCGTCCCTCTTCATCGGAGAACCCACGGCGCAAGAAGTCCAGGAAGAATTCCTCGGGCATTTGGTGATCTTCCGCAGATCTCAGCGCCGAAATGATGCGCCGCACAAGCGGCACCTGCATGACCATTGGCCGCAGAAGTTGCTTGCGTTCCAAAACTTCCGCCTGGGCGAACTCGGCTCCCAGGGGCTCGAGGATGAAGTCGGCCTGCTCCACGCGGCCGAGCCCCAGCACTTCGGCCGCCGAGGTTACCGACAGCAGTTCATCCGCCTCCATCTGGAGGTCAGAAGCCAGTCGGTAAAGGTCTTCTCTCCCTTGGCGTTCGGCCATTAGCTCCGTTAGCCCGGCAACCGCATCAATCGGCGCGTGAGGCAGCGGAGAAGCAAGTTCCGGTTCTGGTACGGCCCGCAGCATTGTCGTGCGGGTGATCAGCCGGTAGATGCGGTCGACCACCGCGCTAAAGGCAGCCGACTTCCGATCTCGAGGATAGGGCAAGAAGATCTGGAAATTGCCGATCACTCGCCCTGGGTTCTTGCTCAGCACAATAGCCCGGTTGGCCATCAATACTGCTTCCTCAATATTATGGGTGACCATCAGGATAGCCTTGGTGGGGAGCTTCCTTCCCAACCAGAGGTCCATCAAATCACCGCGCAGTGTTTCGGCCGAGAGCACGTCCAGCGCGGAAAAGGGCTCGTCCATGCAGAGGAGTTCTGGCTCTACGGCTATGGCACGGGCGAATCCTACTTTCTGACGCATGCCGCCCGACAGTTCGCGCGGGTAGGCGTCTTCAAAGCCATCCAGTCCGACCAAGTCCAATATCGCTTCAGCCTTGCGGCGCCGCTCCGGGGCCGCTAATCCCTTGGGCTTCAGCGCCAACTCCACGTTCTCCAGCGCCGTAAACCAGGGGTAGAGAGCGAAGCTCTGGAAGACAATTGACGCGTGCGGGTTGATGCCCCGCAGAGCTTGGCCTCGATATAGCACCTCGCCCGTGTCAGGAGGGGTCAGACCCATCACGATGCGCAAGAGAGTGGATTTGCCAGACCCTGTTTGTCCTAGGAGGGCGACGAATTCGCCCTCTCTGAAACCAAAGGTGACGTCTTCTAGCACTATGACGTTGCTGCCTCCCCTCCCGTAGTACTTGCTAACGCCGCGCAACTGGACCAGGGTGGCTGCCTTTGTCCCTATAGTAGTCATGGTCGGTTCGTCAATCATAGTACATTCTCCAAGCGCCGGCGCGTTTCTAGTCCAGGTGGAAGCGAGCCTCCGCCAGCGCATACAGGCGTCGCCAGAATAGTCGGTTGATCAACACAACGATGATCACCATAGCCAGCGTACTGGCCATCAGCATCGGGAAATCTGCTGCCTCGGACGAGGAAGCGATCAGAGCACCTAGCCCTAAGGTTCGATAGGTAGTGCCAGCGAAAAGCACATACTCCGAGACGATGCTGGCGTTCCAAGCACCTCCGGTGGCGGTAATCAGGCCAGTCACCAGATACGGAAAGATGGCCGGGACTATGAAGCTTCGCCAGCGTTCGAAGCCACTGATGCCCAAGCTCTGTGTGGTGTATTTCAGATCTTGAGGAATAGCCATGGCCCCAGCAATAATGTTGAATAGTAGATACCATTGCGTGCCAAGTAGCATCAGCAATACCGCGGCCAGACTCAGCCCACCGGACACTGTGATCAGTAGCAACAAGAGAACCGGGAATAAAGCTGTAGCGGGCACAGATGCTACCACCTGGATGATCGGCAAGAGTCGGTTAGCCAGACGATGATTCATCCCAATGGCCACGCCTACGGGAAGAGTCCAGGCTAGCGCGAAGGCCAGCGCTACGAGCACACGCGTGAATGTTGCCGCAGCGCTCGCCAAGATTGTGAGCCAGTCTCCAAGCCCCAGACTGCCGATCATGGTAATGCCACGGGAGCCAGCGTACACAATCAAGGCCACGACGACCAGAAGAACGGCCCATCCCCCCAGTCTGAGCAGGTGGCCGTGTCTAGCGCCGCGATGAGGGGCGGCCTGCGCTAGCCAGTTCATCGCCGCGTCCAGTCGCTCCCCGGCTGGAGAGAGTGTTCGCCGTCCAAGCCATTCCAGCAGCGCCGAACGAGAGAGCACATCCAGTACCCACGAACGCGGCGGGTTGGCATCTTCCACCGTTTGCAGATTGAATTTGTCGGCCCAGGCGATCACTGGTCGCCACACGAATTGGTCGAGTCCGACGATCAGAATGACGAGCGCCCCGAGTCCGAGCAGGAGCGCCCCCAGGTCGCCCTGTTCTGCCGCAGTCTTGAGATAGGAGCCTAACCCGGGCAAACGAAAATCCTTGTCGCCCAGTTGAAACTGCTCGGCAGCCATCAGAAAGAACCAGCCCCCAGCCCAACTCATCATGCTGTTCCAAACCAAGCCGATGGTAGCAAAGGGCAATTCGACCGACCTGAAACGCAGCCACCATCCCAAACGAAACACTGCGGCCGCTTCCCTCATCTCCTTCGGCACAGTGATCAGGGCATGGTAGAAAGCGAACGTCATGTTCCATGCTTGACTTGTGAAAATGAGGATCACTGCGGCGATCTCTACCCCGAGACCAGCCGGTACCAGGTTCACCAGCGCTAGCACGACCACTGGGAGAAAAGACAGAATCGGAATCGATTGCAAGACGTCGAGTACAGGCAGTAGCACCATCTCTGCCCTGCGGTTTCGTGCGGCTAGGTTTCCGTAGACAAGAGTGAAAGCGAGCGATAGAGCGTAGGCGGCGGCCATGCGAAGAAGCGAGCGCGCACTGTAGTAGGGCAACGTGATCGGATCGAGGGTGATCTGCGGCCCGGCCACGCTGCCGGAAACACCCAAAGCGAGGCGAGCGCCGATGTAAAGAAAAGCCACCAGCGCCAAGGCAACGAACGCGTCTCCAATACGCAGGCTGAAGCGCGGCGGATACACCTGTCTGATGTTCATGCCAATGGTCTCCTTGCTAGGCCCACATGGTATGCTGAGAGACGACGCCAGTTGCAGGCGAGAAAGGAACGCCACCTCAGGGGCTGGTCCAAGAGGTGGCGGCCAAGGACATCGGAGTAGTGCTAGGCAGAGTGACGCCAATGTTGATCGTAGGGATAGACGTTTGGGCGGAGAGACCTCGCTCCCATTCTCCTGTGCAGCGGACGAGGAGAACACCGATTGCCTTCAGTATAGCTTGTCGAGACCGCTCTCCTATGCACCAGACGAAGAGATCTTGCCCCTACCAGGCGCGCGACTAAAGAACTATATGTTCCTCCACTTGGGAGACGGCTGGAACTGAGTCGACAGCATGAGCAAGGGAGGCGATGGGTGAGCTGCCAGCATCCGCTCATGTCTCGATTCAGTTCCAACGTGACCAGGATCCACCTCTGACCAGCGGATACCTATCCGTTGAAACGGACTATCGTCTACCGTCATGCGCTCACCCCCTTTCCCGCGCTCGGGCCGCCATGGTCTGGCTAGATAATCCCAGCCGCAGCACGAGGGCAAAAAGAAACCTCCCCGTCTTGCCAGGGAGGCCCATAGATAACCCAAGACGACTCAGTGCTCGAAGCCTTGAGCTTGCCCCCCTTGTCGAGCTTTGGCACTGCGCAGCGTAGGAGATATCCTCCAGCCACTTTGGATGAGGCCTTAATCCGGCCCCACCTGTTCTACCCCTTGGCGTCTCTCGACGTTTCCGGGCAGTGGCCTTTGTCTCGCGCAGACGCCTCGCCTAACGAGGTGCCTTCTTGCAGAGTCAGTATAGCACTTTCGCCGGGCGGGATCAAGGCTTCAAAGTCGAGCTCAGAGCTCCTGCCACGTCCTTGGACTAACCTGAGGTGCCCTCAACTGCAGTGATCTTGATGTTCGGATTGTGCGAAGCGAGTGGAGACACTGGCGCCTCGTGCCTGTTAAACGCCGGCAGCGTGATTAGACTCCCGTAATGGCTTTACCCGATAACGCTGCCCTGGCTTCCTATTGCTCCGGTCCCCGCTGGCACGGTAGATCCTAGACCACGCCGGCCACGTGGCACGTGTCATTGACGAGCTTAACGGTGTATACCCCGTTGCGCCATTCGAAGATGTTCATCGCCCCGTTATCTTGCTCGATGCGCCAGAAGTGGGAGTTGTCGAGGCCGAGAACCGCGCAGGTCAGCACCTTGCAGATAACCTTGTGGGAGACGAGGACGATGCTTTGGCCGAGGTGACGCTTCGCCGCGTCCTCGAGCGCGCTGAAAGCTCTGGCCCTGACCTGGTCCAGAGACTCGCCATGGGGAATGGTCACCGTCTGAGGCGCCTTCATCCAGGCGTGGTGGAGGTCGGGATAACGTTCCTCGACTTCTGCCGGCGTGAAGCCCTGCCAGTCGCCATAGTCGATGTCGATGATGCCCGCCAGCGGCTGTATCTCCAGTCCGGTCTTCGCGGCGATCGGTTCGGCCGTCTGAATACACCGGCCAAGAGGGCTGGCATAGATCGCGGCCGGGTTGCTCCTCTTGACTAGGGCTTCGGCCACAGCGCGAGCCTGTGCCAAACCGGTCTCGTTAAGCGGAATATCGGCCCGACCACGGAAACGCTCGATCCGGTTCCACTCCGTCTGTCCATGCCGCACCAGGATGATCTCCGTCGAATCACTAGTCATTCGTTCTCGCTCTCCTCTCTCCTTAATCCCGACGATCTGGTTAGGCTCGTGCCCTCCTGCGTCGCCGCATTGCCACCTACGGTATCTGGCAGGAGCGTCGCATCAAGACCCGGTTCTCGGGTGGCGATCAACACATGCTCCCATCGGATGCGCGCGTGGTCAACTTCGATCTGCGACGGCAATTCAGGGCCGTACCGCGCCTTGACATAGGTCTCCGTAATCGCCGCCAAGTCCTCCTCCGGCTTCAGACGTGACTGCAGGCGAGGCAAGTGCTCGTAGGGTGTCGTGTGGCTGGCCCTAGTCAGCCCGACCGAGGCTCCCAGTGCTAAGAGCCTACGATAAATCTCTCTAATCGTCAAGACGGCCGCGGGCTCTTCAACTGCCTGCCCGCTGCTCTGCGCACTGTCCGCCACGGCAGCCGGAGGCCTCCTCCGGAGTCGCTGGCGCAAAGAATGGAGCCAAGCCAAGAGCGCTTCCTTCACCAGCCCCCAGTTCCAAACCGAGTCACGCTCCTCGACCACTTCGTCGTCCCGCTCCCATTCGCGCCATTTGAACACGGCCCGCACCAAGATGAGGATCACGACGCAGGCGACGAGTCCGATGATCGCCCATTTCAGCGCAAGGATCAGCTCGGGGGGTAATGTGGTCGGTGGCCCTTGTTTCCGAAGGTCGTCCAGGAAACCCGTGTCGGGGGGTTCAGGGGAGGGCGGGGGTTTCGACGGGTGCAAGATCCAACGAGCTAGGTAGACGACGACCGCTGCTAGCAGTCCCAATGGCCAGGCAATGATGTAGAGCAAGAACCAGGCGACGTTTGCCAGCACATCCAGAAGCGGACCGGCGACCGTCGCGATCAGGTCAAAGGACAAGAACTGCGCAAGTCCTAAGGTCAGAAGCAACATAGCCAACACAATACCAACCATCACCACTAGCCATTGGCGGTTGAAAGCCAGGGGTCTCTCGCCCCGAACGCGGCCCTGTTCTCGCAAAGTCTCCAGGCGCGCTAGAGAGAGCGAAGCAAGGCCGGTCAGGAAGAAGCCGACGACACACAAGCCCGCTCCGGCCTTCAGAGAATTGCTCACCGAAGAACCAGTCGTCGCAGTGACCAACAAGCAGGTCACGAGAGCCGCGAGGCCGATGCCGAAGGATCGTTCGACGTCTTCAAAGTACAGCCGGCCACGGGCCAAGGAAATTGCTCTCCACCAAAGGAACAGACCAAGCGCCGAGGCCGGCACAGGAGCCGATAAGCGACTGAAGACGCTGGCAAACGCGCTACCAAGGTCAAGGAACCAAGTGAAGTCGGTCAGCCCAACCTGTCCATACTGATCGAGGCGGATGGCTACCAACACGACCACCAGGCCCAGTGCAACGACGCCGATGCGAGTTGGCCGGACCGGCCAAGGCCGCCCCAAGGCAAACCGTGTCACCGCTCGGCCGGCGATAAGGAGCACCAGAATGCTAGCGGCGGAAAGAAGCGGCGCGCTGGCGTCCGGCCTGAGCCAAATCCCGATTAGCAGGCTCCAAGGATAGATCCAGCAGAGATCCATCATCGCCAAGCCCACCGGCAGCACTATGCGCTTCAGCCAGTCGAACCCCTTGATGCTCATCGGACCACCTCGCCCACGGCAATCTCCCGCAATTCACGCCACGCATCCTCGCCGCCGATCCGATAGACTGAAATCCCTGCCAGACGCAGGTCATGGAAGTGGTCGCCGATGAGCAACAGCGCAATTTGGTGGCCACTGGCCTCTAGCGCTAGCAGCTCGGCCAAAATCTGGTCGTTTAACACGGCGGTGACCACGACCAGCGTCGCCCCGTAGGCTAGCTCGTGGCTCTCCATGCTCAGAAGAGCCTCCAAAGGCATGGTGGCAAACGGCAATACTCTCGCCAGCGCTTCGAGGACACGCGTGAGCTGCTCAGGGTCTCGGCTTGCCGGCACTTTCACCTTCTCGTCGGATAGACGGGCATTGCCGTTGACGCAGAGTCCTACCTGATAACCTTGCTCGACGGCCCAGTTGGCTACCGAAGCAGCCGTGCTGATCGCCAGTTCCAAGAGGTCGAAGTTGTAACCCTGCCACCACCAGAAGTCGCCGTAGGTGTTCAGGTTCAGGAAGATCACCAACCGATAAGTGGTCGTCGGCTCATAGAGCTTTACCTGCAGCGACTGGGTGCGAGCCGTGGCCGGCCAATGGATGCGGCGGGGGTTATCACCATAGACGTACTCCCGCACGCCCACGGTGCGCAGCGGGTCCTCAAAGATCCATTGCCGAGTTTTGCGGTCCCCGAAGGGGTCTTTCGACGGCAGGCCCAGTTGAGAGATCGGCACCACTCGGGGATAGACCAGCAGGTATTCCTCTCCAGGCACGGTCAGTTCTCTGGTGAGAAAACCAAAGACGTCGCCGGAGCGCATTTGCGCCGGTCCGAACCAATGGTAGCCGCGCACGTCACAGCGAATGCGGTAGCGCCGCCGCACCCGCTCGTACCAGCGCAAAGAAAGCAGATTCCGCAACAGGTTGCGGTCGGCCTTGTAGGAAGGGGAAACTCTGCCTTTCAGCGGCTTAAGGGCGCGTGGGATCTCGTCCTCGATTTCGATCCAGGCCAGCGGCAAGGCTTTCCGATTAACAATCTCCAGCGTCAGCTCGATCTCCTCGCCGAAGAAGGCCCGCTTCTGGTTCAAGTGCCGCCGATAGTCGACATGAGCTAGGCAATAGCGGTCCCAAAGCCGGGAGACGACCGCCACCAGCAGCAAGGTCAGCGCCACGACAAAGAGAAGGCCGTGGCGCAGCAGAACGCTGACTACCAGCAGGAGAGCAACGATGTAGAAGATCGCCTTGCCAAACATCCTTCATCCTTCCGCTGGCACGGGTACCGACTCGACCACCTCGGTGACGATCTCGGCGAGATCTCTGCCGCGCAGCCGCATTTGGGCACTCGTAATCAGTCGGTGGGTCAATACCGGCCGGGCGAGCCGTTTGACGTCGTCCGGGATGACGTAGTGGCGGCCATTGATCGCCGCCAGTGCCTGCGCGGTGTGATACAGTGCTAAGCTGCCTCTGGGGCTGGCGCCGAGCTCGACGGATGCGTGCTGGCGGGAAGCGCGCACGATGCCCACAATGTAGTCCTCCAGAGGTTCTCCCACGTAGACATCGCGACAAAGGCGCTGCATGGCGAGGAGTTCTTCAGTCGTAACTGCTGGGGTGAGCTCCTCCAATGGGTTCTCACTCCGGAAGCGGCGCACGATGGCCTTTTCTTCTTCTTCGGAGGGATAGCCAAGGGTCAGTCTCAGAAGAAAGCGATCGAGCTGGGCCTCCGGCAAGGGGAAGGTGCCCTCTAGCTCGATTGGATTCTGCGTCGCCAGAACCAAGAAGGGACGGGACAATGCCCTAGTCTCTCCCTCTAACGTAACCTGCCGCTCTTCCATGCATTCGAGGAGCGCGGACTGCGTGCGCGGCGTAGCCCGGTTGATCTCGTCGGCAAGCACGATCTGGGAGAAGATCGGACCGGGTCGGAACTCGAACTCCTGTCGCCGCTGGTTGAAGAACGAAAGCCCGGTGACATCTGAAGGGAGAAGGTCGGGAGTGAACTGAATGCGGCGGAAAGTGCAACCCAGACTTCTGGCCACCGACTTGGCCAGCATCGTCTTGCCGATGCCCGGCACGTCTTCCAGCAGGACGTGGCCCTCGCAGAGCAGCGCCACTAAGACTAGATCGATCACCTCGCCTTTACCCACAATCACCCGCTCGACGTTTGCCCGCACCCTTTCCGCCATCGTCCGCACCGGGTAGATCTCTTCCGCAACTAAGGTTCTCATCCGTCCGTGCCCTCACTTCGATATGCGCTACCAGCGATCAGCCGTCAGCTTTCAGCTACCAATCGGGGTTCCGTCGATGCTGGGCGCCCACCCGGCCTGCTGCTGGCTGACCGCTGACTGTTGACAGCTAGCTACGGCCTTTGAAACGCCGAAAGCCCTGTATATCGGCCCTCCGCCCCCAGCTCCCGTTCGATCCGCAGGAGCCGGTTGTACTTGGCGACCCGTTCGCCGCGCGCTGGCGCGCCAGTCTTGATCTGCCCGTTATTCAAGCCCACCGCCAGGTCGGCGATGCTCGTATCGGTCGTCTCGCCGGACCGGTGGGAAACCACGGCCGTCCAGCAGGCCCGTCTCGCCAGATCCACTGCCTCGATCGTCTCGGTCAACGAGCCAATCTGGTTCAGCTTGATCAGCACCGAATTCGCCGTTCGCTTCTCGATGCCTTGGCGGATCAGCGCGGTGTTGGTCACGAAGATGTCATCTCCCACGATCTGCACTTTGTGACCCAACCGTTCCGTGAGGAGGGTCCAACCCTCCCAGTCGTCCTCGGCCAGGCCGTCTTCGAGGGAAATGATCGGATACTTGTCGATCCAGCGGGCGTAGAGGTCCACCATCTCGGCGCTGGACAGTTCACGTCCTTCCCTCTTAAGGACGTAGTGCCCGTTCTCGTAGAACTCCGAAGCCGCCGGGTCGAGCGCGAGGAAGATTTGCTCGCCCGCCTTGAAACCCGCCTTTTCGATGCCGGCGAGGATCAACTCGACGGCTTCCTCGTTAGACTGCAGGCTCGGCGCGAAGCCTCCTTCGTCCCCAACGTTGGTGTTCATCCCCCGGTCGCCGAGGACCTTCTTCAATGCCTGGTATGTCTCGGCAGACCAACGCAAGGCTTCGGCGAACGAAGGAGCGCCGGCCGGTACGATCATATACTCCTGGAAATCGGTCGAATTAGCGGCGTGCCGGCCGCCGTTGAGAATGTTCATCATCGGCACCGGCAACGTATAGGCTATCATCCCGCCGAGATAGCGGTATAAGGGCAGCCGCAGCGAGGCCGCCGCGGCGTGAGCCACCGCCAGCGAAACCCCCAGAATAGCATTGGCGCCCAGCCTGGACTTGTTGGGCGTGGCATCCAGGGCGATCATCTCGTGATCGATGCGCCGCTGGTCGAAGGGATTCTCCCCAAGCACCGCGGGAGCGATCTCGTCCCGCACGTTGGCCACGGCTCTCAGCACGCCTTTGCCCCCGTAGCGCCCGGTGTCACCGTCCCGCAACTCAATGGCCTCACGGGTGCCTGTGGAAGCGCCAGACGGAATGGCGGCCGATCCCACCGAGCCGTCACTTAGACCCACTTCGACTTCTAGTGTTGGGTTTCCCCGCGAATCGAGGATTTCCCAGGCCTCTACTTTTTCGATTGTAAGCATGCGTCGTGCCCTCCTTCATGGTTGTTGGACGCCAGCTTCTGCACCAGGAGAACGTGCTCGATAATCCGTTCAATGTGTGGATCCAGTTCCCCTTCAAGCGCTGGGTCCGCGGGGCCGAAACGGCCTAGCTTCTTACTCCAAGTCTCGTCCAGACTCACCCAGGCACTGGATAACATCGCCACGATCGCCCACTCTCCGCACTTCTCTTCAACCTCGAGATCGAATTTGGCGGCCACGGTCGGGATCTCGGTTCGCAGCAGATCCACTGTCTCTCGAATCGCCGTGCGTCGATCATCGGAAAGGCGCGTGACCGCGCGGTAAAGCAGCCCTTCCCGGTCGCCGCCCAAGAGTTCGTCTATCTCGTCTAAGTTCCTCTCGAGATGGCGGAGCCTGATGGATAGCGAAGCCCTCTGGCGTGGATTTAGCCTGCCCGCCTGTGTCTGCTGTGTGCCCATCTCTTGTGTCTCGGGTGAACCCGTCATCTGGCACCTACCGTCAGCACTGTCAAACGCATCAAAAAAAGAGCTTCTACGAAGGGCGCGATCGACGCTCGTAGAAGCTATCAGCCGGTCCAAACGGCATTGAACAAGGGCGGCCACTGCGACCGCGGCGGGCGAGCTTCATCGTCCGCTGTGCTTATCCAGTTCCTTTATGATTCATCATTATTATACGTCCTAGCGAGGAGTTGGTCAATTTGTCTTTTGGCTGACTTTCGCTGCTGGAAAGCGTTGCCTTTTTTGGTTTTCTGTGATAGACTGGCGATAACGAACCTCTGAGGCGATGGAGTCCGCCAGGGGCGGGGGGGCAACTTGGACCCGTCCCAAACTGCTACGACGCTAATGGCTCCTACCCTGCATTAGATGCAGCGGTAGGAGCCTTTGTGTGCCCAAAGGGTCCTCCGGTGCAGGAGCATACTTACCAAGGGGGTATGTATAAGGTGGAGAACATTTGGTTCATCGCCGCTCTGTGGGTGGCACTGGCCCTCGCCGCCAGCCTCATTTCCATTCGCATCGGCCTCTCGGTAGCTCTCGTAGAGATCGCCGTCGGCGTCTTCGGCGGCAATTTCCTCGGCTTACACACGACGCCCTGGATCGACTTTCTGGCTGGGTTTGGTAGCGTACTCCTGACGTTCTTGGCCGGAGCAGAGATCGACCCTGCTTCCTTCCGGAAGCATTTGAAGCCCAGCTTAGCCATCGGCACCGTTGGCTTCTTGTTCCCATTCCTTTTTGCAGTGGCTTTTGCCTACTATGTAGTGGGATGGGACTTGCGCGCCGCGCAGATCGCAGGGATTGCCCTCTCGACCACTTCCGTGGCGGTGGTATACGCGGTCATGGTCGAGACCGGTTTGAATGAGACTGAGCTGGGCAAACTGATCTTGGCGGCCTGCTTTGTCAATGATTTGGGTACCGTTCTGGCCCTTGGCATACTCTTCGCCAACTACAACCTTTGGATGGTGGCTTTCATCGCCGTCACGGCGCTTGTGCTTTGGCAATTGCCACGGGTCACCCGCTGGGTCTTGGCCCACTGGGGTGGAAAGGTCAGTGAGCCGGAGGTCAAGTTCGTCTTTCTGGTGCTCTTTCTGCTAGGCGGACTGTCGAACATGGCCAAGAGCGAGGCGGTGCTCCCAGCCTACCTTGTCGGCCTGGTAATCGCCGGCGTCTTCGTCCGGGAGAAGTTGCTGATTCATCGCATGCGGGCGATCGCCTTCACCATGCTTACTCCTTTCTACTTCATCAAGGCCGGCAGCTATGTGTCACTTCCAGCAGTGCTGACCGGCTTTCTCCTGATCGTCGCCTTCCTCGGCGTGAAGATGATTGCGAAGCTGATTGGCGTCTGGCCATTGACGCGTGCTTTTCACATGCCACCGCAAGAGGCCAACTATACAACCATGCTGATGTCTACCGGGCTCACCTTCGGCAGCATTTCCGCTCTTTATGGGCTGACCAATGGGATCATCGACCAGACGCAGTATACGATCCTCGTCACTGTAGTCATCGGGAGTGCGATCGTCCCGACGATGATCGCCCAGGCCTTTTTCCAGCCTAGGATGGAGGAAGATCAGGCGATCGACGGAGTAACGGTCAAGCCGACGAAGGAGGTTCGCGGGGGAGAGTTGGTCCCAGCTTTGGAGAGGGTCTCAAGGTTGACGCGACCGGACCCGGAGGACCAAGTTTAGAGGCGAGACTGAGGGACCTTCGTGATCTCCGTGCCTCAGTGTCGAGTCTTGCGTCGCAGTCAAGGAGGAAATCGAATTGCCTTATAGAAAGATTCTCGTCCCGCTCGACGGATCGCCAGGTTCGTGGAAGGCTTTGCGCATGGCACTTGTTATTGCTGGCCTTTCGGGTGCCGGTGTTGTGGCGCTCTCGGTCGAAGAACACCTGCCCCAGTACGCAGCCACTGTGGATGAGGTACAGGACACCAAGGAGCAGGAAAACGAGTACTTTGCCAAGCTTCAGACCGAGGCAGCGGCCCTGGCCAGAGAGCAAGGCATCGAGCTCAAGACCGACACGGTGATCGGGCATGCCGCACAGAGCATCGTCCGCTATGCCAAGAAACACGCCTTCGACCTCATCGCCATCGGACACAGCGGCCACTCGGGCGTCTGGGGGGTGCTGTTGGGCAGCACCACGGCGAGGGTCGTGGACCAAGCCCATTGCGATGTCCTAGTAGTGCGCTAGAGCTTCTCAGCGCCACGTGGATAACCATGGCTGATGTATTCGACTGGCCGCTTTCAGACGGAGAGATCAACTTCCTTTGGTGGTTCATCCAAGGCAGCATTATGAATCCGCCAACACGCTGGCGTCTGCGGCTCGGCTGGGGGTTCTGCGAAAGGCACGCCTGGGGGGCGCTCGCCGTCGAGGCGGCCTTCCGACATGGCTACCTGCATGGCTCTGCCGTCCTGTATCACGATCTGATGGAGCGCGCGGTGCGTTCCTTCTCGCGGTCGCCGCTATGGTCGGCCCGCATGTCGGCCCGAAGACTGCGAACTGTCCAGCCATGCTTGATGTGCGAACTGAAACTCCGGCGCGCATCCGGTGGCGTGCCTGATAGGGCTCTCATTGACCAAGGGCAGGACTTCAGCGTGCTGCAGGCAATGGCCAAAAGGACCAGGGAATACTGGCAAGAATACGTCTGTGGCCGATGCGCTGGCGACGGATCGAGCGCCAGATGTCGTCCTCACCTGATCGAAGAAGCGTCCCGCGGGCGGGCCGGTGATCTTGACGAGCATCGCAGTCTGGTTGAAAAGATCGCCAGTGGTGTCGCCGTCTTCGAGCGATCTTTCCACTGGGAGTACCACGGGACCGGAACCGACGAGTACCGCGCCGCGCTGATCGGCGCGGTGGGATGGTGCAGCGGTTGGCAAGCGGGCCTCGCGATCATCGGGTGATGCCTCACGTCCGCTGCATAACTGCGTCGTTCCTCAACTACGACACAGGCGTGTTCGGCGTGGTATCCGCTCCCTAATTGTCTGCTCCAAACACAAATACTCTGCCGTACAAGTCTTCGCCATAACTAGTTTCTAGCGGCTCGCCTTCGTTCAATTTGAAAGTTCGTCCTCCGTCGGCTTGCCTTTCAGCTCGCAGGAAGATGGCGTTCCCCATTCTTCTGTCATGGAAACCGTGCGCAAATTCATACAAGTGCGTGACGAAGAAGACCTTGACGTGCTTTTCCAACAACGCACTGACTATCTGCCGCGCAATCTCCGAGCCTTCTTTTTCGTTCGTCGCGGCAAACGATTCGTTGAAAAGCACCATTGAGTTTGATTTTAGCTTATCTGCGATCCTGCTCATTCTGCTAAGTTCTTCGTCAAGCTTCCCGCTTTTCATCGTGGTGTCTTCTTCCCGCCTGTAGTGCGTGAAAATGCCGTCGCAGACATTGGCACAGAAGGACTCAGCTGGGACGAACATACCGCATTGCATCATCAACTGGGCTAACCCCACGCTCCGCAAAAAAGTGGTTTTGCCGCCCTGGTTGGCCCCTGTAATGATCACGAGGTCTTTCTTGTCCGCATTCACATCGTTGCCCACAATTCTTCGTTTCATCGTCAAGGCCAGACAGACATCGTATAATCCCTGAAAAGAATGGCTGCGCTCGCAGGGATCAGCGGGCAGAGGAAAGCATAGCGGCTCCCCTATTTGGCAGAGTTGCTCCTGTAGGTTCAAGCAGGCAACGTAAAAGGCCAGTTCCGTCCGCACCATGTTGAAGAAACTGAATATATGGTCACTAGACTGGGCGAGGGCGTTGGCCACAAGATTGATCCCGCGGTCTGCTAACTCCGAGAGGGCTCTAGAGCCACCTTCATCGCGGGGGTCGATACGAAGGGTATAGGCTGGCGTCTTTTCCGCGAAGACGCGCTTCATCCAGCTCTGTCTGTCGTGAGGTTTACGAAGGAGATAGCCGGTCCCTTCATTGCCCTTTCCCAGTTCGCCGCTGATCAAAACCCCATCACGGAATTTCAGTTCCGTTAGATGATTTTGGATGCACGCAAAATACTCGTCATCAAGTTCCCTTTTGAGCATCGCGAAAAACGTGGTAAACCCCTCTGATTCAAATTTGCTGGCGCGTTCATCGGTGATGCTCACTAGTCTCTTGAGCATGCCCACCAACATCTGCATCATCTCTACTGAAGAACGCAGTGTCGACCTGGGACTAACATCGAAAATCCCATACCAGTGCTTCTTCTTGCTTTCAATTGATTCCACGGCGACATTGTAGACAGCTCGAACAATCGAGGGGTTCTTCAGGCAATCCTTGAGAATACCTTGGCGATAGAGTATCGTTTCCCGATCACCTAAACCGGACAAGACGGCTTTCTTCGCTACTTCAAGCAAGAACTCGTCGCCAAGCGTCATGGCGTCGAACAGCGTGCTCAATTCTAGGTCTTGTATCAGCGCTTGTTCGTTCGACGGCAATTCCTGTTCTAGATCAAAATCACGGTCTTTATGCATGAGGAAAGCTTTCATGATTTGATGCGCTCCCTCAAGTGATCGTACGTGACTCCGTACTTCTCGGCGATGGCGATCGCGTATGCGAGACCATCAGCGGGCTTTCTCACGATTTTGTAGGTCCGCATTGCTGGATTCTCGGGGACGACCGTGCTGACCATGCTCACGGTTTGCTTGCCAGAAGAAGCTAGCTCATCGACGAAGGTGACCCAAACGCACAGCGAGTCTAGTTCCGTTATCTCTTCCATTATCTTCTTACTCAAGAAGACAGCGTCTCTCAATGTTGTGGATGTAAAGATCTCATTCATTATGATTATGCTGCTGGAGGTGGCATGTCTTAGAATATCACGAATTCTGACCAGATCATCCTGCAGCTTGCCACGCAGATTCTTGATGTCCTCTTCTTTCTCGAAATGCGTAAAGAGCCTGTCGAAAAGGCAGAGCCGCGCTTCCCGGCCTGGCACCGGACAGCCGAGGCTGGCCAGGTAATGCAACTGACCGAAGGCGCGGGCAAAGGTCGTCTTACCGCCCTGGTTTGGGCCGGATATCACGAATATGCGCTCGTCACCTTTTAGGTAGAAATCGTTGCAGACTATGGGCGAGTCTTCAGCGATGAGCTTAGCGGCCAGCGCGAGATCAAATCCATCGTGACTGCTGATTTCCTTATCTTTGTCGGCAATTTGCGGATAGCAGAAATTCAATCCGGCCCTCTTGAATTTCGCTAAGTACTCCATGTAGGCAACGTAAAACTGTATTTCCCGGTCGAAAGTGTCTACCGTTGCATCGAGATAATCGCCGTGTTTCGCACAATAATCGTCAAGACTCAGAAATGTGTCGGGATACAATTTGGCTACTAGATCGAGTGCTCCCGCTGCGACAAGGTTCATCCCCTCTCCGCCGGGGAGCCTCGCCTTGTAGTCTTTCGCCGCGCCCTGCTTGAATTTCTGGAATGTCTCCTCGACCTGTGCGCTATAGTCAATTTCGGATTCATACTTGCGAGCCGTAATCGCGTTACCCTTTATGACCAGGCAATACCTTACTGTAGCCAAATCGGCTTTGAGCTTTTTCGTTTCCGCCAGAAGCGACGTGAAACGGGCGGATTCGGTGTAGCTGGTCAAGTAGTCGCGAAACCCCGAAAGGCCGCGCGATTTCAGATCTACTACGGATAAGTCATGTGCCAGGCAATCAACCGCTTCGCAGTAAGTGTCTACTGCATCCAAAAACCATCCTTCTCTATGGTACTTATTGTAAAGGTTAGCGGTTAGCGCAGAATACCGGCGCATTACACGCATCTTCCCTGCAAACGATCTTATGCGCTCAAGGAGAGTCTCGTTTTCAAGATCCCGCATTATGTCATGGCGATACTTGACCGCGTCGACGTTCTTCAAAGGTTGGTAGAAGAACGGTGTCAGGTTGTATTCCTGCCTACCGACCGTGATGGCATCTACGATCTGATCGAGATTCAAATCGGCAAAGAAGACCGGCGCCTCAAGAGTCTCGCTATCGGCACGGTCTTCAGCTCTCTCGAATAGTATGCTTTGGTAAGTTATCACGAGACAGTTTCCTCCGGGCAACAGAAAACCCACCATCAGGTGGGCACTAAGCATCCTCCCACCGCGACCTCTCACGCAGCAGGAGTCATCAGCTTTTCAGCGAAAGGGCAGGGAGACTCCATTCCCTGCGCGCATTGTAGCGCCTTCCGTCCTCGGATTCAAGGGCCTGCATTTGAGATCGTCCCTAGCTCAAGATGCCGGCTACGTAGATGGGACAGGGTCTTGTCCTGTAAGGCTCTGCAGCAGACGTTGGCGGTCGACGATGCCGACCGGTCTTCCTTCGGCATCCAGAACGACAATCCGCTTTACTCTTCGCGTGACCATGACGCGAATGGCCTCAATGAGCGGCGTTTCCTCTGTGACGGCGAACACCTGGGGCTTCATCAGATCAGTAGCAGTGGCCGGACCCGAAGCGCGAAGCGAGGCCGCTACAGCGCCGTCGGTTTGCTGAAAGGATACCCAACCGGCGAGGACACGCAGCAGTCCTGGCCGCAGTGGCGGATCGGCGTAGGCGAGGAGGTCGCGGTCGGTGATCATACCCAGCGCTTTGCCATCTTGGTCGACCACTACTACCCGACGCAACGGGGTGTTCAAGACCTGTTGCAGCACAACTTCCGCGAGCGCGGTGCTCGTTACGGTGGGCACCTGTGAGTCCATCACCTCGCCAACGATGCGCGCGCGAATTGGCAGTGCTTGGTGGGCTTTCGGTGGGGGCTCGGGAGCCGACGCCAAGTGACGCAGGAGGTCTGTGCGGCTCAAGATTCCCTCCAGACGCCCCCTCTTGTCGGTGACGGGCAGCCGCTTGAGGCTGCGAGTTGCCATGAGGTGGATGGCCTCATCAAGAGTTGCCTCGGTGCCAATCGTCAAAGGGTTGGGGGTCATCACATCACTAGCCGAAAGGCCGCTTGCTTGCAGTGCTCGGATCTGATCAGCGAACTCCTGTTGGGATAGGTCGCGCTGCACGCTGAGACGCAGGCCCAAGCGGCCACGGATGAGAAGGTCGCCACCGGTGATGATCCCCACAACCCGTCGTTCCCGGTCCACCACCGGAACCGCTTTGATCCCACGTTCGATAAGCAGATCCACCACCTGCGCTGTTGCCGCCTCCGGTGACACAGCGGCAGCATCGCGCGTCATCAAGTGCCGGACCTGACGCGCCACGAGGGGAGGGCGAACGACCAGCACAGCGCAGCTAGCCTCGTTGGCCACCTTGCGTGCCGTTCCACCGGTGGTAGGGCTCCACGGCCTTTCGTGGCCTGTAGCGCCTACCACGATCAAAAGCATCTGGTGGCGGCCCTCGACGGGTCGGAGAGCTCTCTTCGAGCTTTGGACGTGGCTATCGACCTAGCGGCTAAGGCTGAGGCCGGGCTGGACGTCGTCTCGGTCGAGGAGGAATCGCCCAAGTACGTAGCCACCCGAGAAGAACTCGCGGCCGAGCGCTCGTCTGCCGACAGCTACTACAGCCGGCTCCACGAGGACAGCGTGCGACGCGCTCAGCGGCAGGGCATTGCGTGCCGTACGCGGATTCTCAGGGGTCATGAGGTTCAGGAGCTCGTCGACTATGTCTGCACCGACGGCTACGACCTTCTAATAATCGGGCACCGAGGACACTCAGGGGCCTGGGGCGCCTTTCTTGGCAGCACGGCCGATAAGCTGGTAGGACACGCGCCCTGCAGCATGCTAGTGGTACGCCAGCAGATGATCGGCAAAGCATTCAAACGCATCTTGCTCGGGCTGGACGGTTCGCCCTTGGGAAAGCGAGCATTGGAGCATGCATTAGAGCTTGCTCGACTATGGGGCGCAAGCATTCACGCCGTCTCTGTTGTGGAGAGCTCGGCGTCTGGTGATGAGACGCGAGGAGGCGGCTGGGCCTTGTTCTTCGAGAAGACACAGGCGGTTGCCGCCGCGGAGGCCTCGGTCGCGGGCGTCAGCTTTCAGGCCACTTCCCGACCCGGCCATGCGGCAAGTGTGATCATCAACCAAGCGCGGCGGGAAGACTGCGACTTGATCGAGCCTCTTTCAACCCCTGGTTTTGAGCGTGAAGAGTGGTGGTGCTGGAGAGGGTTTACCCCAAAGTAGGGACGCGCTCACGCTTGAAAGCGATGGGGGAGGGAGGGTGAGGACGAGTTTTCACCCCAAAGAATTAGGCTTTCCTCTCCCGTATCGGGTATACTAGCCCAAGAAAGCACGCAAGCGCTAGAAAGGAAGAAAGCCCTATGCACATTCTACAACAACCCCTCTT
>Ga0315298_1001241_pt1 | contig 47822 bp, 37 predicted proteins | sample WHS_1_MG_FD_203077 | JGI IMG/M metagenome (GOLD analysis project Ga0315298, IMG submission 203077) | Extremophilic microbial mat communities from Washburn Hot Springs, YNP, Wyoming, USA - WHS_1_MG | ecosystem: Environmental > Aquatic > Thermal springs > Hot (42-90C) | place: USA: Wyoming...
TGGGGAGTGAACCCTCGCAGGAAACGCGCAGTTGGATGCCACGCGACTCGAGTTGGGGTCTCACGAAGGTGGCCAGTTCCTCCACGATGCGGTTGAGGTCGCAGTGGACTCGATCCAGTTTCCGCTCCCGCAGGAAGTCCATGAAATCGTCGAGAATCCTGCTCAGGCGTGCCGTCTCCGCCTGGAGGCGTTCGATGCGCTTGAGGGCACGCCGCTCCCGCTGGTCCCGCGGTTCGCGCCAATCCTCGGCAAGGAGTTGGAGGTTGAGGCTGAGGGTGTTGAGCGGGTTGCGAATCTCGTGGATCAGACCGCCCGCAAGGCGCGCGGCGTACATCCGTTGCTCCGCTTGGAGGTTCCGCTCATCCACTGCCGTGTCCCCCTCCGGTCGCCAGCGGCGGGGCGACCGGATGGCTGCGCGGGTCGGGGTGCGTTCTAGCGTTTCGGCACCGGGGCGGGGGAAGCGCCGGACGCGCCTTCCTCCTTCAGCGCAGCCTTGCGGCTGAGCCTGATCCGGCCCTGCTCGTCAATCGAGATGATCTTGACGCGCATCTCATCGCCAACCTTGCAGACGTCCTCCACGCGGCGGACGTAGCCGTCGGCCAGTTCGGAGATGTGAACGAGTCCGTCGGTTCCCGGCAGTATCTCGACGAAGGCACCGAAGTCTCGAATACTGATGACCTTGCCAGTGTACACCTGGCCCACTGCCGGCTCGGTGGTGATCTCCAGCACGCGCTGGCGAGCGCGCTCGGCCGCCGAGGCCTCGCGAGCCGCAATGTTCACGGTGCCGTTATCCTCGATGTCTATCGTCGCGCCGGTCTCCTCCTGGATCTTGCGGACCGTCTTGCCGCCCGGACCTATGAGGGTGCCGATCTTCTCCTCGGGTATCCTGACGAGAAGGAGGCGAGGGGCGTGGCGGCTGATCTGGTCGCGCGGCCGCCCTATGACCGAGAGCATCCTCCTGAGTATCTCTATGCGCGCAACGCGCGCCTGGCGAAAGGCCTTCAGCAGTGTGTCGTTCGAGACGCCCGATATCTTCAGGTCCATCTGAACGCCAGTGACCCCGTTCTGGGTCCCGGCGATCTTCAGGTCCATGTCGCCGAAGTGATCCTCCGAGCCGCAGATGTCGGTCAGGACCACTGCGCGATCGCCTTCCTGCACGAGCCCCATCGCCACCCCGGCGACGGGTTGTCGGAGCGGGACGCCGGCGTCCATCATGCAGAGCGTGGCGCCGCAAACCGAAGCCATGGAGGATGAGCCGTTGGACTCCATGATGTCGGAGACCACGCGGATCGTGTACGGGAACTTCTCCACTGGCGGGAGCACGGCGAGCATGGAACGCTCGGCGAGGTTGCCGTGGCCGATCTCGCGGCGGCTGGGCGCCCGTGTCGGTTTAGCCTCTCCCACGCAGAAAGGCGGGAAATTGTAATCGAGCATGAACTTCTTGGTGTACTCGTCCTTCAGACCGTCCACGCGCTGCTCGTCCATGGAGGTTCCGAGAGTGCACGTGACCAGCGCCTGGGTCTCGCCCCGCGTGAAGAGCGCCGAGCCGTGGACCCTCGGGAGGACGCCGACCTCGCACGTGACCTCGCGCAGTTCATCCGCTCCGCGGCCGTCCTCGCGCTTCCCGTGTTCCAGGATCAGGGAGCGGCATGCCTTCCGCTCGAGCGCCTGGAAGGCGCGGACGACGTCCTGACGGGATGGGCCACCCTCCCGGACCAGGTCGGCCACTGCCTGCGCCAGGACCGCGTCGAGCGCCTCGAGCCGGGCGAACTTGCCGCGGACCTGATGAGCGGCCATCACGCGGTCGAAATAAAGGCGTTCCATCTCGGCCTCGATGGGGTTCGGGGGAGGCGGGACCCACTCCCGCTTGCGGATGCCGAGCCGCGTCATGAGTTCCCTCTGGAGCCTGGCGATATCCCGTACCGCCCCCTCGGCGAAATGGATGACCTCGAGGAGTTCATCCTCGCTTATCTCCTTTGCCTGGCCCTCGATCATTGTGATGGCCTTCTCGGTTCCCGCCACGACGATGTTTATGGCGCTAACGTCGGTCTCGGCGTGAGTGGGGTTGAGCACGAGTTTTCCGTTCACCTTGCCGACCCTGACGGCGCCGATGGGCCCGCCGAAAGGCACCTCCGGTGCGAGGCAGAGCGCGGCCGAGGCTCCCACGACGCTCAGGATATCCGGGTCGTTGTCCCGATCCGCCGACAGCACCACTCCCGTCACCACCACCTCATCGTTATAGCCGTCGGGGAACAGGGGGCGCACTGGCCTGTCCATCAGACGCGCGGTGAGTATCTCCTTTTGCGTCGGGCGACCCTCGCGCTTGTAAAAACCCCCCGGAAACTTGCCCGCCGCGTATGTCATCTCGCGGTAGTCCATCCGCAGGGGGAAGAAGTCCACTGGTTCCTTCGGCGGTTCGCAGCAGGCCGCGACCAGCACAACTGTATCGGCGTATTGCACCAGAACCGCTCCATCTGCCTGCCTGGCGATCCGGCCCGTTTCGAGACGCAGCCTTCGTCCGCCAAGTTCCATTTCGACGCTCGTCACAGCCATCCCACTGGACTCCTTCTCTCGATTCCTTTCCGGCGCGATTGCTCAGGCAGCACCGCTGCTTCCTTCGCGAGATCACCCTGCCGTTCCGGCGCGGGCGGATCGCTGGCGCAGGAGCGAGGCGTAGGAAGGGGAGGGGCGCGGTCGCGGGACTCGCGGACGGCGGGCTACCGCCTCAGCCCCAGCCTTTCGATCAAAGCCTGGTACCTCGCAGGGGCGGCAGCAGCGAGATACCTGAGGAGACGGGCGCGGTGTCCGACCATCTTCAGAAGACCGCGCCGGGAGGCGTGGTCCTTCCTGTGCGTCTTCAAGTGCTCGGTGAGGTGTTCGATGCGGGCCGTGAGCAGAGCCACCTGCACCTCGGTGGACCCGGTGTCCTTCTCGTGCCGCCTGTACGCCGAGATCAACGCCTGCTTGCCGCTGTCCTTCTCCATCGTCGCGACCACTGCGAACCTCTCCAAGTTACCTTCCCGATGCAGTGCCGGTCCCTTCGCTTCCTTTCCTTCCAATGACTGGATGTAAGTATATCGCCGCGGCGGCAGGATTGCAAATCCGATCGGCAGGCCGCCCTCGGGTCATTCCGAGGGCGCCTTCCAGGTTATGGCCCGGCCGTTGCGGAAGATGACCTCGGCGTTCCCGGGCCATACGAAGCGCTCGACCATCCACTCGCCGCTGCCGGAGGAACTCACCCTGTCGCCGTGTCCTGCGAAACGCTCGACTTCCTCCAGCGTTGCGCCCGTCCGCATGTCGGACCATGCCGCGATCGGTGCTGTGCCCTCGACCTCCGCGATCGGGCGATATGCGCGTGCGAGTTCGACCCGTGCCCCGGCCTGTTGCGTCGGGTGCTCGAAGGTCTCGACGCGGAGCACATATTCGCCAAACCGACGTTCTGCTACGAAGTTACCCCTGGCGGCTGCCGCGCGGAGGCATCCCTCGATCCTCTCTCCGAGCCATGCCGCGAGTTCGTCTCGCTGGGTGTCGAGGAGCCAACGCCGTAACACGTTGAGGATACAGTTGCGCTCGAGCACAGGCTCCTCGCCTTCCGGTTCCGGCACCGCTGGCGCGATCATCGCCCAGAGGAGGACGCGGCCGCCGGCGGGGAATGCCGCGAAGGCGACGCGCGGATGCTCCCTGACATTGAAGTAGTAAGCCTCGCGACCCGGCCACTTTGCGCCTTTACGTGGAGTATAGCCCGCCGTTCGAACGGCCGCCTCGATCGGATAGGCATAGTCGGGGGCTGCAAAGATTGCCTCTTCGGTCTGTCTTGGCACAGGCTTTTGTTCGCTTGTCTCCGGCCCCGTCCCGACAGGGGGCTGACCCGCGTCCGGCGGCGGAGTCACGTCTTTCGGGCGCGTGCTCAGTGGGAAGGTCCAGAGGACGAGTACGATGCCGCAGATGAGCAACAGTGCGCCGGCCACGACGAGGGCGGGAAGCCTGGACCGCCTTTGTGCAGCGATTTCCTGGAGAACCGATTCGTCAACCCGCTCGTACGGTCGAGGTGCGTGTCCACTGCGGACGGGCCTGTATGGCTCGGCATGGGCCTTCTTTGCCTTGCGGCCCTCGTGTTTTGCGGTTCTCCTGAAAAACGTCTCCCACCATGGAAGCGCCTCGCACGTGAACTTGCGCTCGCACGAGGGGCATACGACCAGTCTCCCGCGCTGGCCCAGGTCGGCCCTGATGACTGAGTTGCAATGTGGACATCGCGTGTGGACCATAGTCGGTCTGGCCGCAGGCTCCCTCCGGATCGGCGGGTGGCGAGTCCTTCCCTCCGTGAGTTTGCCTTGCGAAGCCTCATCTGTCAAGGAGCGTGCCTATCGGTAACATCGGTCGGTCGCTCGTTTCACTTGAGCGGGGACATGAGGTTGGGGCAAAATGTAACGAGGGGCTTACCCTGGTGAGGTAGCGGATAGTTGGAGGACGTGTTCCAGGTTCTCCGGCGGCATCCTGTTTTCAGTGGCCTCGCAGAGGCGTTGCGGGAGGGGCACGGCGTTCACGTCGAGGGGCTGTGGGGATCGTCCGCTGCGTGTTGCACGGCGGCCCTCGCCGATGAGGTTGATGGCCCGTGGCTCGCAGTTCTCCCGACGGTCGAGGAAGCGGAGATGTTCGCGGAGGATCTGGACTTCTTCGCGCCCGGAAAAGCATTGTACTTTCCGCCCTGGGAGACCCTCGAAGAGGACGAACTGCCGGATGCCGAGATACTCTCGCAGCGGTTCCGGGTGCTCAGGTGGCTCGAGGGGACCGGCAGGGGCAGTTCGGCGCGCGAACATCGAGTGATCGTGGCTCCCGTTCAGGCGGTCTTACAGCCCTTGCCATCGCGCCAGGCACTCGATGCGAGTCGCCTCGTGCTGAGGCGGGGCGATGAAAGATCGCCCGAGAGCATAGCCGCGTGGCTGAGCGAGCGGGATTTCAGGCCTGCAATGCGAGTCGAGGCACCCGGCGAGTTCTGCCGCCGCGGTGGGATCCTCGATGTCTTCCCGGTTGCAGCCGAGGAGCCGGTCCGAATAGAGTTCTTCGGGGACGTCATCGAGTCCATCCGCACCTTCGCACCCGATACCCAGGCGTCCTCGATGGAGGTGACGGAGGCAACCCTCACGGCGCTGCCGCGACTGGAGATCGGCGGAGCGGGGCGCGCGCCAGGGAGAGGCACGGGGGCGGTCTCCATCTGCGACTACCTTCCGGACAACGCTCGGCTTATGCTGAAGGAGCCGGCCGAGGTCCTCGCACGCGCACCGCTGCCGGAGTCGCTGACGGACCGCCGTTCCGCCGAGGCGTGTCACGAGGCGCTTCGATTGGCACCGCAACGCTTCTCGACACTTTACGTGGCGGCGCTGCCCGGGACGTTTGGCGCGGGGTGTTTGACCTTCCACGTCCATTCGGTCGAGCGCTTCGGACGCGACATCGCCGGCATCGTGCGCGAGATCGAACTGATGGTGGCCTCGCGCGACCGCACGATAGTGGTCTGCGCCAACTCCGGCGAGCGAGAGAGGCTGGAGGAAATCCTCGCGGGTTCGCCCGTCCTGGAGGACGAACGGTTCGAGATCCGGCTGGGTCGGATGAACCGGAGTTTCGACTGGGCCGATCTGTCGCTCGCGCTCATCGCACACAATGAGATATTCAACAGGTACAGGCAGCGGCGCGTTCCTGCCCGGTACCGTCAGGTGCGGCCACTGGAGGGTTTCTACGAACTCGCGCCCGACGATCTGGTTGTCCATGCGGCGCACGGCGTGGGCATATTCAGGGGCATGGAGACGATCGAGAAGGGGGATGGGCGGGAGGAATGCCTGCGGATCGAATATGCGGACGGCGCGATCCTGTACGTGCCCGCCTCGCAGATAGACCTGGTCCAGAAATACATCGGGCCATCGGAGCGCCGGCCGCCCTTGAGTCGCCTGGGCTCGCAGGCATGGTCGAAGCGCAAGGAGCAGGCGGCCGAGGCGGTGCGCGACCTGGCGGCTGAACTCCTGCGACTCCAGGCCGTCAGGCGGGCAAGGCCCGGCATCGCACATCCGCCGGATTCCGACTGGCAGTACGAGTTCGAGGCCGCATTTCCCTACGAGGAGACGGAGGATCAACTTCGGGTCTCAGCCGAGGTGAAGGCGGATCTCGAGAATCCGCGCCCGATGGACCGGCTCGTCTGCGGCGACGTGGGTTACGGAAAGACCGAAATTGCGATGCGGGCAGCGTTCAAGGTGGTGATGGGGGGTAGGCAGGTGGCAGTCCTGGTGCCCACAACCGTCCTGGCGGCCCAGCACTTCCAGACTTTCCGCGAACGCATGGCAGATTATCCCGTCGTCATCGGCATGCTCAGCAGGTTTCTCACCCGCGCCCAACAGCGGGAGGTGATCGAACAACTTGCGAGTGGCCGAATGGACGTGGTCATTGGCACGCACCGGCTCATTCAGCCCGACGTCCACTTCCGCGACCTGGGGCTGGTAATAATTGACGAGGAGCAGCGTTTCGGCGTGGAGCACAAGGAGCGGTTGAAGCGGTTGAAGGAGACGGTTGACGTTCTCACGCTGACGGCGACGCCAATCCCGCGGACGCTACACATGTCGCTGATCGGCCTGCGTGACATCGCGACTCTGGAGACGCCGCCGCGAGACCGTCTTGCAATACAGACTCGCCTCATGCGGTTCGACGCGTCCCGCATCCGACAGGCGATCCTGCACGAGATGTCGCGCGGGGGCCAGGTCTTCTTCGTCCATAACAGGGTCGAGACCATCCAGGCGATGGCGAAACGCCTCAGGGAGATCGTTCCGGAGGCGCGCATCCTGGTGGGCCATGGCCAGATGCCGGAGAGGGAACTCGCGGCGGTGATGCGCGATTTCGTCGAGCATCGCGCCGACGTGCTACTCTGCACGACGATCATCGAGTCCGGACTCGATATACCCAACGCAAACACGATTATCATCAACAACGCTGACATGTTCGGACTGGCGGACCTGCATCAGTTGCGGGGCCGCGTGGGGCGATACAAGCACAGGGCTTATGCATACATGGTCGTCTCTCCGGAGCGGCCGGTGAACCCGGCCGCCGAGAAGCGCCTCAAGGCGATCGAGGAGTTCTGCGAGTTGGGTGCGGGATTCCGAATCGCCACACGCGACCTGGAGATCCGCGGTGCTGGCAACATCCTGGGGCCCGAACAGAGCGGCCATATCGCAGCAGTAGGCTACGACATGTACTGCCGCCTCCTCGAGCAGGCGGTGCGAGCGCTGAAAAACGAACCAATGGAGGAACGGCCCGAAGTCGCGCTCGCGCTGGGTGTGGACGCGTACCTGCCGGACGACTACGTCCCGCATGTTACAGAGCGCATAGATCTTTACCGCCGGCTGAACCGGGCGTGCGACGAGGAAGCGATAGAGGCTGTCCGGGGCGAGATGTGCGACCGTTTCGGCACACCGCCGCCACCCGCGGAGAACCTCCTCGCGCAGGCTCGTCTCAGGCTGCGGGCATGGCGCGCCGCGATAAGGTCCATCGTCCGCCACGACAGCGTGGTCATCGCGCGTGCCGAGGACCCTGACCGTGCAGCCTCGGCGCTGCGCAAGACGGGATGGGTCGTCCGTCAGGTTGACGATCGGACCCTGTACGTCCGGCCTGACGACTCTCGCATTTCGGGCGACTTGCTGCTATCCTGCCTCCTCGATGCCCTGGCGTAGAACCCGGAGGCGGACAATGACGACTGTGCGCATCGCTGTTTTCGCGATGCTCTGGTGCCTCGGTGCGGCAGCGTCGCGTCCCATCGAGGTGCGCGATGTGGTGGTGGCGATGGTTGACGACCGCGTCATCACCCGCGACGAGGTATGCGTCCGCGCACGTGCGCTCGAGTCGGAAAAGGAGCGAAGTTCCTCCGCCCCGGTGCCGGACGGTCTGTTCCGCGCGGCGCTCGATCGGCTCGTCAGGGAGGCACTCCTAGTCGCCGAGGCGAAACGTCTCATGGCGGCGCAGGAGGGCTGGTCGAAGCGACTCGACGAACTCGTGCAACGGGAACAGGAACGTTTGCGCACGCTTGCGGGCGGGGACCGGGCGTTCCGGGATCGGATAGAGCGACTCGGCGGCCGGCCCGATGATTTTCCCGTCGCGTTACGCGAATATCTGATGCAGAGGATGGTACTCGACGCGTTCGTCAACAGCGATCTCTCTGTCTCTCCCGACGAGTTGCGCGAACGGTATCGCCGGGAGATCGAACGCTTCAGGGTGCCCGAGCGCGTCCAGTGCAGGCACATCTTTGTGAGCGCCAGGACCGCTGGTGACCGCAAGCGGGCATACGAGACCGCGACGTATCTCATGGAACTTCTGCGGAAGGGTCACGATTTTGGCCGCCTGGCACAGCAATACTCGGATGACCCCCATGCCGCCGAAGGGGGGCTGTGGGATTTCATGGCACGGGGCAACTGGCCGGCCGAGGTGGATGCTGTGCTGTTCTCCCTGCCCGTCGGCGAATTTGCGGGCCCGATCGAACGCGAGGCAGGGTTTTCGATCGTGAAGGTCGAGGCGCGGCAGCAGGCGCGCATCGCCCCCTTCGAGGAGGTTCAGGAGCAGATTCGCACCGAGATGCTCGACGAGAGACGCCGAGAAAGGGAGGAGAAACTATTCGAGCGCCTGAGCCGGGAGCACTACGTCGAGATCTTCGAACAGGTCACGGCGTCAGCCTCTCAGGGTCCTGATGAGGTTACCTCCCAGGATGAAGAGAAGGAGCAGCGCGGCGAAGCACATCCAGAGCAGCGCAACGACGCCCATGAATTTCCAGAATGACTTCTGCGCCTTGAGCGCACTCTCCATCTGGCCGGGCTGGCCTCCGCGCACGAACTCGCCGATGCTCTTTGCGTACTGAAACAGGAACAACGCAGCGAAGAAATACAGGACCGAGGCCGGTAAATAGAGCGCGCCCAGAATCGCCGCTTTCGGTCTCGCACTCGCGACGCCGAGGACAAGCGTTGCCGCACCGGTGAGGAGCAGCAGTGCGGTACCGACGAAGCCGAGAACGCTCAGGAAGTTCACCCACGGTCTGGTCTGCCGGAGCATCTCGACCATCAGGGGGGTGACCTGGGCGGGACCAGTTCCGAACGCGTCGGACGGCTGCGGCTCGGTGGCGGGCATCGCTCACGCTCCTTTCCGCTTTGGCTGAATCACGAACTCCATCGTGAGACAAACCCGACGGCGCACTATGGCCGGTTGGCAGCGTCCTTCGGCAGAGCGGCCTCGAGGTCTATCGGCTGCGGTGCCTTTTCGATCCTCCATTCGTCGCGCGAGATCATCTTGATGACGTAGCGATCGTCGCCCACCGAGAACGCCGCCTTGCCGCCGAGCCGCAACTGGTCTATCATTCGGAGGACGGCATCGCGGTCTGCGAAGCCGAGTTTGACGAGTTCCGTCTCGAGTGCCTGCGCCTGTGCCTCGCCGAAGGGGAAGCATACCCTCAGCGGCAGGTAGTTTCTCACACGATCCTTCATGTCGTCGGGAGTCGGCTCGAAGAGCGCCACGAGGGTCCCGATGTTGCCCTTGCCGTCCTTCGTCTTGCTGACCTGGTAGACCTTGACGAAGAGTTCCTGGTTGGAGATATAGGTCTCCGCCACGCCGACCTCGCCGTCGGGCACGAATCGGTCGAGAGGGCCGCGCGTTCGCATGTCGAGGCCCGAGGGCAGGCCTTCCATCATGACCGCGATCGTGGCACTGTCGCCGGAGTGCGGTATGAAGAGCGGAGTGCGCCCCTTGCGGCCGAAGGCCTCCTGCCGCTGGCTCGGCGGAATGTCCTCCTCCGGGATGGCCATGTTCTTCTTCATGTCGAGGTAGAACTCTTCCGGCTTCCTCAGTCCGCGCCCGTCGAAGAAGACGCTCAGGCCCGTGGGTATCGAGGACACGTAGAATCCGTCGCCCACTGCGGGCACCTCGGGCAGGCCGAATCGAAGGTCCCTCAGGAACCGGTCGCCGTTGAACTCCCTGTCACCTGGCATGCGGCGGCCGACGAATGCCATTGCCCTGAATGTGAGCGTGTGACAGGGGAAAATCATGGTGCCGGTTTCGACGGGGAGGTAGCGTTCAGCGAGGGGAAAACTCCACCACAGGAAGAGGAGCGCGGCCGAAAAGATGACGCCCGTCGCGGCCCCGATGAGTCCGCCGAGGGCCACGTCCACGCCCCTGTGCAGCGGAATTCGCTCGGCGCTCAGCCACAGGCAGATAAAGAGTAGCACCGCGAGCGAGATGGCAAAGGTGGCAACGGTGCTGATGCACTGATGTACGGTGGCGCTCGCCTGCGGGACGAAGCGACCGACCAATGGCATCAGGAGGGACCTGTAGTTGACGGTGAGGAGGAGGGTGAAGAAGAGGACGAGGAATATATTGAGCGAGGCATAGACCCCCACCCGGAGCCCCCTGTAAATCCAGAAGAGCGTGATCATCATGAAGAGGATGGAGAGGAAGTAACCTATGGCCGCACCCTCCCGATCTCAGCGCGTCACGCGCACCAGTTCCTTCACCGAGGTATAGCCCTTGAGGACCTTCGCAAGGCCGTCCTCCTGGAGGCGTTTCATGCCCAGCTTCCGGGCCTCCTGCGTTATCAACTGGAGGCTCGGGTTCGTGCGCACCAGATCCTTTATCGCGTCGTTCAATTCCAGCACCTCGAATATCCCTATGCGGCCGTAATAACCCGTGCCCTGGCAATGCTCGCAGCCGACTGATTTGAAGAGTTGGATCGGTTGCTTGCTCCGCACCCCGATCTTCTCGAGGAACTCCGGTTCCGGCACGTAAGGGGCCTTGCATTCCGGGCAGAGCACCCTCACGAGCCTCTGCGCGACCACCGCGCTCAGCGACGAGGCGATCAGGTAAGGTTCGACGCCCAGGTCGAGCAGGCGGAAGAGCGACGTGATGGCATCGTTGGCGTGGAGGGTGGTGAAGACGAAGTGGCCGGTCATCGCCGCCTGGAGGGCCACGCGCGCAGTCTCGGCGTCGCGGATCTCGCCGACCATGATGACGTCGGGGTCCTGTCGGAGGGCGCTCCTCAACGCGCTGGCGAAGGTCACGTTCGCCTTCGGATTGACCTGTACCTGCGTCACGTTCTCGAGCCGGTACTCTATCGGGTCCTCGATCGTGATGATGTTTTTCTGGAAGACGTCCAGTTCCTGTATGGCCGCGTACAGGGTGGTGGTCTTGCCCGAGCCGGTGGGGCCGCTGACGATCATCATCCCGTGCGGGTAGTTGATTATCCTTCGAACGACCTCCAGGTCGCGGGCGCTCATGCCGAGTTTGTCGAGGCGGATGAGGCCGACGTTCCGGTCGAGGATGCGAATTACCATGGTCTCGCCGTGGACGCTCGGAGCGGTGGACACTCGGAAGTCTAGCGTCCGGTCACGGAGTTTGCCCATGAATGTGCCATCCTGGGGCTTCCGCCTCTCGGCGATGTCCATGTTCGACAACACCTTCACGCAACTGATCATCGGGGCGGCCTGCTCCACCGGGTAACTCGGTACGTTGTGAAGTATCCCATCTATCCTGAACCGGACCTGAAGTTCCTTCTCCTTCGGCTCCAGATGAATGTCCGTCGCGCGGGAGAGCACCGCGCTCTCGATTAGTTCCTTGATGGACAAGACCGCCTCCGAGGCGCGTTCCGTAACCCGGTCCTCGGCAATCTTCTCGATCGGCGTGCCATCCTTGCGCAGAAGGACGATCTCCGTCACGTCCTCACCGGCGGTCGCAGGCAGACGCGGTCCTGCCTCGGGAACGATGTGCAGCCGCGCCCCGATGCGCTTCACGAGATATGCGAGGTGATCCGTGGTGAAGACCCTCTGTTCGGGCGGAACCACGGCGTTGCGGCGCACGACGTAGCCGACGAAGAGTCCTCCAAGGAGCACGATCCCCAGGAAGGCGAAGTACCGACTGACGAACAGGATCAGGAGCGCCCCGAAAAACCCGAGCGCGGCCCCGAGCGATGCCCACAGGGTGCGGTTCAGGTGTACCCTCTCCGCATCGCGGCCAAGCCAGTCGAAGACCGCGAGCCAGACTCCGGAATAGAGCATCAGCGTGAAGAGCCAGAAGTGGCTGAAGAACCACCTGCCCTCGGGCGCCATCTCCACCTGGCCCATGACACCCGGGGCAGATACCGCCGACAGGAGGGCGCACACAAGTGCCCGGCGCCCAGCCACGTGCCCATCGCCCGCGACTCGTTCTTCCGGCTTCACTGGCCTCACTCGCTTCAGCCGATAATCTTGCCGGCGCCGAGGTCTATCCCCCGCAGGGCCATGCTGAGTTTCTCGCGGTTTGGAGCCAACTCGAGCGCGACCTTCTGGAGGACCATCTCCTTCTTGACGAGGTCGGCGATGGCAAGCGTCAGGTCCTGCATCCCCTCCTGACGACCGGCGTAGATGACGTCGCCGAGTTTGTGCTCCTCGCCGCGCATTATGAGCGAGCGGACGGTCGGGTTCGCCAGAAGTATCTCCACCGCCGGTACCATCGCGACCCCGCGCTTGCAGGAGGGCAAGAGCATCTGCGCGATTATCGCCCTCAGGTTGCTGGCGAGGCTCTGGCGGATCATCGTGTGCTTGTCGGGAGGAAACATCTCGAGGACGCGCCCGACCACCTGCGTGCTATAGGCCGCGTGCATGCTCCCCAGGACGAGGTGGCCGGTCTCCGCGGCGGTCAGGCCTGCCTGGAAGGTCTCCGGATCGCGCATCTCCCCGACCATTATCACATCGGGGTCTTCGCGCATCGCATACTTCAACGCCGTCACCCAGTCCTCCACGTCGAGCATTATCTCCCGCTGATTGATGAACGACTTCTTATCGGTGAAGGAATACTCGATCGGGTCCTCTATGGTGAGTATGTGGCAGCGACGAGTGTTGTTGATGTGCTCTATCATGGCGGCGAGGGTGGTGGACTTCCCCGTTCCGGTCGCGCCGACCATGAGCACAAGGCCGGTCGGATACTCGGCGATCTTCGCGAGGATGGGCGGCAGGTTCAACTCCTCGAACGTCGGTATGTACCGCTGGACCAGCCTGCATGCCAGGCTTATGTGGCCGCGCTGTCGGAAGGCGTTTACGCGGACGCGCCAGCCCTCCTCGAACTCGTAGGCGAAATCCACGCTCCCGTGTCGTTCGAACGCCTCGCGCCGCTTAGGATCCACCAGTTCGTAGAAGAGGCGCTCTATTTGACGATCGGTCAGAGGCTCCATCTTGAGATTCTGCAGCGCCCCCTTGATGCGCAGGATCGGTGGCTGGCCGGCCTTGAGATGGAGGTCCGACGCGTTCTCTCTGACGAGTATCTTGAAGAGTTTCTCGATCTTCGGCCGCGAGGGCTGTTCACCCTCGGGCACCTGTGGCTCTTCCTGACGCTCTGTCACGGCGATCACCCCCCGCGTCCAAACGCTGGCCCTCAGAAGTCCTTCTCCGGACTGCTCGCCTTGGCATAGAGACGTTTCGGTATGCGGCCGGCGAGGTAGGCGATGCGCCCCGCCTCCCACGCGTGGCGCATTGCAGTGGCCATCGCGACCGGGTCCTTCGCCTGCGCGATGCCGGTGTTGACGAGGACCCCGTCCACCCCGAGTTCCATTGCGCGGGTCACGTCCGATGCGGTCCCCACGCCCGCGTCAACTATGATCGGCACTCGCGCCCGTTCGAGGATGATGCGGATATTGTTCGGGTTCAGTATGCCCTGGCCCGAGCCGATGGGCGAACCGGCTGGCATGACGCTCGTTGCGCCGGCATCCTGCAAGCGCATCGCGATGATGGGGTCGTCGGAGGTATAGACGAGCACCACGAACCCCTCCTTGACGAGGATCTCGGTGGCCTTGAGCGTCTCGACGGGGTCCGGCAGCAAGGTCAGCTCGTCGCCTAGGACCTCGAGTTTCACCATGTCGCTCAGCCCGGCCTCGCGCGCAAGGCGTGCCGTGCGGACCGCCTCCTCCGCCGTGTAGCAACCGGCAGTGTTCGGAAGTATCGTGAAGCGCCTTCTATCTATGTAGTCGAGCAGCGTCTTGCCCGGGCGGTCGTCCAACTTCATCCGCCGGACGGCCACGGTTATCACTTCCGCACCCGACGCCTCCAGGGCCCGCTGCATCACCTCTAGCGAGGCGTACTTGCCAGTCCCGACGAAAAGTCTGGAACGGAATGTGTAAGGCCCGACCTTGAGAGGTGCATCTTCCACCGGTCTTCAGCCTCCGCCAACGAACGTGACTATTTCCACCACGTCGCCCGCGCGAAGCGTGTGCTGGCCGTGATTCGCGCGGGGTATCACCTCCCGGTTCACCTCCACGGCCACCGCGTCTCGCCGGATCCCCAGTTGGTCGAGAAGGGCCGAGATGGTCGTCCCCTCTGCCACCTCGCGAACCTCTCCGTTGAGCGTTATGCGCATTCCACCCCCTCGACGTCCTGGAGGCCTTGTCGCAACTGAATCTATCACATCTCGGAGGAGAGGGTCAACCACGCGCTACGGTGCCATGCTAGACCTGTTTCTCCCTCGGATGGCGCCCGTCCGTCGCTTGACGCCCGTCTCCCGGGGTCGGTATAAACAGGGACGGCTCGATCTCATGGGGCGGCCCCGCCGATCGAGGTGCGCCGATGGACGCGATAGGAAAGTACCGGATCGAGGCGAAACTCGGTCAGGGCGGCATGGGCATAGTCTATAAGTGCCGCGACATGGAGACCGGCCGCTACTCCGCGGTCAAGGTCCTGCCACAGCAACTCGCCTCGGACCCGGTGTTTTTCCAGCGCTTCAAGCGCGAGGTCATGACCCTCCGGCGCCTCGACCATCCGAATATCGTCAGCGTGTACGAGCAGGGTGTGCACGGAGGGGCCCCGTACTACGCCATGGAATACGTCGAGGGGGTCAGCCTCGAGTCGCTCCTGGCAAAGGAGGGCAGGCTCGATCCGCTCCGGGCCCTGGAAATCGTCCGCCCGTGTCTGGAGGCGCTTGCCCACAGCCACTCCATGGGTGTGATACACCGCGACATAAAGCCGGCAAACATCATGATCACCAACGACGGGAACGTGAAGGTGATGGACTTCGGCATAGCCAAGGTCCTTGACGCCACGCGTATGACCGCCACGCAGGGGGTCCTGGGGACGGTCGAGTACATGTCGCCCGAGCAGGCAGAGGGGCGCCACGTCGACGCGCGGACGGACATCTACTCTCTCGGCGTGGTACTGTATCGCTGCCTCACCGGTCGCCTGCCGATCAGTGGTACAACACCCAGCGAGGTGATGCTCAAACTCCGGACCCAACAGATCGATCCCCCAGACGCCTGGCGCCCGGAACTTCCGAAGAATCTGTCGGACCTGGTCATGAAACTTCTCGAGAAGGACCCGTCGCGGCGGATCGAATCGGCGCAGGCTTTGCTGCGGGAACTCGACCGGGTGGAGCGGCAGATTCGCTCGGGCATAACTGGCCGCGGGCCCGTGGCCGCTCCGGATCGGGTCATCACTACCGGTGTGGCCCCACGCGGCTCGGTCTGGCTATCTCCGTGGCCATATGCCCTTGCGCTGCTGGCTGTCGTGGTCCTCTATCTCACGCTCCGACAAGGTCAGCCGTCCGACGTCGAGGACCGCGACGCTGCGGGGGCCAAACGCGACGTTCGCGTCGGGCTCATGTTGCAGTGGGCGCGACGGGAGACCGAACGCCAGAACTACGCGTTGGCGGCTGACCTCTGTCGCCTGATCATCGCTCACTTTCCCGAAAGTCCACAGACGGAAAAGGCACGTGAACAGTTGCAGGCGATCGAGAGGGCGCAGGCGGCAAGAGATAAAACAGGCGCCCCTCCTGATGCCTCGCGGCTGGCGCCCGGCGAGTCCGCGCCGTCTTCCAAGCCATCCCCCGGAGAGTCACATGACCCCACGTGAGCGCGTTCTTGCCGTGCTGCATGGGAAGCAACCCGACAAGGTCCCGTTCACAATTTACGAGAAGCAACTCCCGCGGTGCACGGTCGAGCGCCAGTTGCGCAACGAGGGGGTCTGCATCGTGTACAGACAACAGCAACCTTACAAGATCGAGAGACCGAACTGCCCGGCGATGGAATGTCGGTACGTGGAGAACGGCAGACCGAGGATACGGAGGGTCATAAAGACGCCGCTGGGCGACCTCTCGACCGTGCACGAGGACGCAGGGTACACAGAATGGTTCGTCGAGCGGATCTTCAAGGATCCCGCGGACTATGCGCGGCTGCGCTTCATGGTCGAGGACGAGTGCATCGTGCCCTGTTACGACGAATACCTCGCTGCCGAGCGCAGGATGGGCGAGGACGTTATCCTTCGCGGTGCCGTGGGCCTGACGCCGCTACACGAGATAATGATCCACTGGATGGGCGCAGAAGTCTTCGCCGTCGAGTGGGCCGAGCGACGCGACGAAATACTGAGGCTCTATCGTCTGATGGCCGACAAGCACCGCGAGCGATACCGCGTCCTCGCTGACTCGCCCATCACTCATGCCAACTACGGCGGCAACGAGGTCCCCGAAGTGATGGGGCCGCCGAGGTTCAAGGAGTTCGTCGTGCCGCTCTACGACGCATGCGCCGAGTTCTTCCGGCCCAGAGGGAAACTGCTCGGTGCTCACCTCGACGGCAACAATCGCGCCTGGGCCCACCTCGTTGCCCGGTCCAGTCTCGATTACGTAGAGGCTTTCACCCCCGCCCCTGAGGGGGATATGACCCTCGAGGATGCCCTCCGCAACTGGCCCGACAAGGTTATCTGGATCCATTTCCCATCGTCCCTGATGCTATCCGGCCCCGACAGGGTCCGCGCCGCCGCGCGTGAATTCGTTGCCCTGGCCAGGCAGACGAACCGCGTCATCATCGGTATCACGGAGAACTACCCCGAAGAACGCTGGGAGGAGAATTTGCTCGCGATCTCGGAGGTGATAGACAGCGAGTGATCTGCGCGGGGTGCGATGAATGATCGAGAAATACGATTTCGGATGCATCCAAATAGGGGGCAGGACCTACACCTCCGACGTGGTCGTGTACCCGGACCGTGTGGATGCATCGTGGTGGCGCAGGGAAGGGCACCTTCTGTCGCTCGACGACGTGCAGGATGCGCTCGCCGAAGAACCCGAGGCGATCGTGGTCGGGACCGGCGCCCACGGCGCCATGCGAGTTGCAGAAGACGTCCGACGCAAACTGCGGGAGTCGGGCGTGGAACTCCACGTCGCGAAGACGCCCGAGGCGTGTCGCCTGTTCAATGCGCTGGCGGCAAAGAAGAGGACGATCGCACTCCTGCACCTCACATGCTGACCGCCGCGCGGGGATGCGCCCGCCTCATTTCCGCTGATATGTCCCCATCAGGCGGCCTTCGCCGATCACGTGTCCCTGCATTGCACTGAGGAGTTGCTTCTTCGTCGCGCCGGGTTTGAGATCTATCTGTGTGTCCAGCGCGTATATCTTGAAGAAATACCTGTGCGCCTTGCCCGGCGGGGGACACGGGCCGCCGTATCCGATGCGCTTGAAGTCGTTCGTGCCCTGCCGCGAGCCGTCGGGGAGCGTTTCCTTCGGCGGCACCCCCTGCGGAAGTTCGCGAGCAGTCGGGGGGATGCAGTAGATGACCCAGTGCACCCACGTACCCATTGGCGCGTCGGGATCGTCGCAGATGAGTGCCAGGCTCTTCGTGCCATCGGGCACATCTCCCCACTTCAGCGGTGGCGAGACATCCTCGCCCTGGCACGTGTATCTGGATGGAATCGGGGAGCCATCCTTGAACGCCGGACTGGTCAATGCGATGCCCATGGTCGCCTCCTTCCCGGTTTCCGCGGCCAGGCTGATCATGGTCGCGCCAGCGCCCGCGTGGGCGGGATGGCGGCGTTCGCATCCTCCGCTCATCAGGATGCTGGCCAGACCCAGCGAGACCATGAACGCCACGTGCCGCCTCATGTCCGCTCCTCCTTTCGACTGTCCGGTCGAGCGTATTATACATCATGGCCGCGGCGGGTGCACGCGTGAAGACCCCTCTGATATAATGCGCCTCATGACGCGCGAGAACGGTTCGCCTTCCTCGGTGCTCGTCGTGCGCCTCGGCGCGCTCGGCGATGTCGCCAACACACTGCCTGTGGTGGCGGGGTTGCGCAAATGCCTGCCCGGCGTCAGGCTCGGCTGGCTCGCTGAACCTCCGGCCGACGAACTTGTCGCCTGCGCGAATTTGGTGGAGGACATAATCACCTTCCCCCGGACGGCCCTCCAGGACTGTGGGACGCGGCCATGGCGATGGGCCGAGGGGTTTGCACTGTCGCGAAGATTTCTGCGGGACCTGCGCTCGCGGCGCTACGAGTGCGTCCTCGACATGCAGGGTACGTTCAAGAGCGGTTTGCTCGGTCTGCTTTCCGGAGCGCCGGTGCGAATCGGATTCGCGCGCGGTTACAGCCGCGAGGGGAACTGGTTGCTCAACAACGTGCTGGCGGTTCCCGTGGCTCGAGACCTGCCCCGGGTGGAGAAGCACGCTGCCCTTGCCCAGGTCCTTGCGCCTGAAACGAAACCGACTTTGCCGGTGGAGATGAGGGGTACGGATCGTGACGCCGAGATCGTGAAGGGCCTTCTCGATAGTGTCGGGCCTGCGGCTCCGCTTTGCGTGATTCATCCCGGCAGCAGCGATTTCGGCAGGTTCAAGCGATGGCCGGCGGAGCGCTTCGGGCTCGTGGCGTCGCGCCTCGCTGGCGAACTCGGCGTCCGGTGCGTCGTCACGCAGGGGCCGGGAGAGTCGTCGCTCGCCGCAAAGGTCTGCTCGGCGGGGGGGGAGGCTGCGAGGCTTCTGCCGCGACTCACCATCGGACAGTTGGTCGAATTGCTCCGGCGGGCGGACCTGGTCCTGGCGGGCGACACCGGACCGCTGCACGTGGCGGCTGTCATGGGGCGCCCGGTCGTCGCCGTGTTCGGCCCCAAGGATCCCAAAGTGTATCGTCCTTACGGGCCGACGGTGGCAATGGTGCGCAAGGATGTCGGGTGCAATCCCTGCACGCGTCGCAGGTGCCGTCGCGTGCGGTGCCTCGAGGAGATAGGGGTGGACGAGGTTTACGACTCCTGCCGCCGGATGCTATCCGCAGGGCAGGGGCCGTCGGCGTGAGCGTATTGGGGGCGTGATTCACGTCCGGTTGGCGAGGTCGAGTATCAGGGCAACCTCGCCGCAATTGGGGAACTGTGGGCAGAGGGCGCAGTCAACCCATATCTTCTGGGGGAAGCGCTCCTTGTGTGTCCTCTGGAAGCCGAGGCGCTCGAAGAAGCCGGGTTGATACGTCAGGGTGAAGACGGTCTTCACTCCGAGCGCGCGGGCCTCTTCGAGGCAGGAGCGCACGATCGCGGTGCCCAGCCCGCGTCGCCAGTGGGATTCCGCCACGGCGAGAGAGCGGATCTCTGCGAGGTCGCTCCACAGATGCAATGCGCCGCAGGCCACCACTTCCCCATCTTCCTCGCAGATGAAAAAGTCGCGCAGCGTCTCCGAGATCTGGTCGGGGCTGCGGGGCAGCATGAACCTGCGCTCCGCGTAGTGGCGGATCAGTTTCGCGATTCCCGGTACGTCACGGAGTGTCGGCTTCCGCACCTGACTCGTCGTCATTTCATCTCGCAGTTGAAAAGCTGCGCGAGCGCCAGATCGGGACGCCCGATGCCTCGCAACGCCCGTGGGTTCGACCGGCCTGCGCCCTGAGGGGACGCGTCACTTTGCTGTGCTCGATGCCTCGGCCAGGAGCGTCTCGGGCAGCTCCACGTTCGAATAGACATTCTGGACGTCGTCCTGGTCATGCAATTCCTCGAGTAGGCTCAGTACCTTGCGGCCGGTCTCTTCGTCGACCGGATTCGGGGTCTTGGGCAGCTGTGTGAGTTCAGCCGACTCGATGGCGATGCCGCGCTGGAGCAAGGCGCGCCTGACCTTGTCCAGGTCGGCTGGGGCAGTGATGATCTGATACGTGTCGCCCACCCGCTGCATATCCTCGGCGCCGGCCTCGAGGACGATGTCGAGCAGACGGTCTTCCTCGATACCCGTGGCCGAGGTCACGATCATGCCCTTTTGTTCGAACGCCCAGGCCACGGACCCCATGCGGGCGTCTCTCTTCTCCAGGATCTTGCGTATCTCGGGGGCGGTGCGATTTCTATTATCGGTGAGCGCCTCGACAAGTATGAAGACCCCGCCGGGCCCGATGGCCTCGTAGAAGACCGACTCGAATCGCTCGCTTGCGAGTTCACCGGTGCCCTTCTTGATTGCCCTCTCGATGTTCTCCTTTGGCATGGAGACGGCACGGGCCTTTTCGATGGCGTATTTGAGCGCGATATTGCTATCGGGGTCTCCGCCGCCCTGGCGGGCGGCAATCGTGATCTGACGCGCAAGTTTGCTGAAGACCTTGCCCTTTTTCGCGTCAACCGCGCTCTTGCGGCGCTGTATGTTCGCCCAGTGAGAGTGTCCTGCCATAACGATAATCCTTACATGAAACCCCGGGGCATGGTCAAGTATCGTGCTATCAGGGCGGGCCCGGAGCCGATGGCGCGAGGGTGCGGGCGCGGTCCTGTACCTCCGGGGTTGGCTTCGGCTCGATGTTCGCGCCGAGGATCTTCGTTTGCACCGATTCCGGTTGCAAGGTCTCGTCGGGGAACAAGCGAAGCGCCTCGACGGCGCGACGCCACATCTCTCGCGCCTCGTCGTGCCGGCCCATCGCATGGAGCACGTCCCCGTAATGGTCGAGAAGGACCGCCTGGTTGGGGGCGGCTCGCACGGCGCGGGCCAGGGCTTCCTCTGCCTCGGCAAGGAGCGACGGCTCATTGTCGCGCATGGCGAGTTTGTACTTGGTCCAGCCAAGGCTGTCGAGATACGCGGGCTCGTGGGGCTCGGCGCGGACGGCCACCTGGATCAGTGCGAGGGCTTCCTCGAGGTGCATCCCGTGCTCACAGTAAAGGTAACCCAGGTTATTGCACGTGCTGGGGTCATCGGGATCCTCGGCGAGGTTCTCCCTGAGTGCCGCCACTGCGCCGGCCACGTCGCCCATCTTCTCGAGACGGTCGGCCAGGCGAACGCGGAGGTCCGCGGTGGCATCCTCGTCCGGATGCGAGGCGATGAAACCTCTCAGTGCGGCGATGGCGCCGTCGCGGTCGCCGGCGAGCCACATCAGGTCGGCCCGCGTCTCGATCACCGATGGGTCGTCGGGGAAGGCCTGGCCGGCGTCGCCAACGATGGCCCTGGCGCGTTCCTGGTTCCCGGCGTAGCCGCACGCGCGCGCCAGTCCGAGGAGCGCCTCCTTCCGCGCCATCTCGTCTCCTGCCATCCATGGTTGTTGGAGCAGCCGCTCGAGTAATCCGATGCCGCGCGCCACGGTTTCGCTCGACGTCAAGCGACTTGCCATGGCTATGACGGCGGACGCCAGAGTGCGGCGGGTGGGGCCTGCGTCTTGCTGCGCCTTCTGCCAGAGTGGCTCGAGACAGGTCTCCGCCTCATCGGACCGTCCGGCCTCGGTGAGGAGCAGGGCGAACCGGAGGCGGACCGTCTCGTCATCCTTGTGCTCCAGAAACGCGCGTGCCACCTCTATCATTTCTTCGATCCGCCCAGCATGCCAGAGCAGCGATAGCCTGCGTGCGCAGATCTCGCCGCTCTCGGGGGCCTTCTGCTGGAGGGTTGCGCACAGGTCGGCTCCCTCGCCGGCCCGTCCGGAGAAGATGTAAAATCCCTCGATGAGTGACAGGAGGCGCAGGACCTGCTCGTCGTCGGGGCGGTCCTGCTCCGCGGCGAACGCGTGTCCGATTGCGACTCCACGCTCATATTGGCACATCTTCCACATCAACAGCATGGTGCGGGCGAGGACCACTGTGTTCTTCGGTGCGAGTGCCTGCGCCCGCTCGTAGAAGCCTGCGGCCCGGTCGTAACGCTCCTTCAGTTCGCAGTAACTTCCTGCCTCGAGGAGAATCGCCAGCCGCAGCGCATCGGGCAAGTTCGGCGACGCGCTGGTCTTCTCGTATACCTGAATCGGGAGTTCCTCGTCCGGCAAGGAGACGACCAGCGAGAGGCCGCTGTCGTCGGCCTCGTCCACACATCCGACCGGGAAACGTTTGAGCATGGAGGCAGCATCTGCGGTCATCCCGAGCCGACAGTAAGCGGCAAACAACGGCCTTCCGATTCGCGGCTCCAGGGGATCGAGGCTCAGGGCATATTCCAGGAAGTCGCGCGCCTCCGACCAGTGTCGGGCGGCGGCTTCGGCGTCCACATCTTCCAATGACAGGGCGCGGTTGATGTGCATCCACGCGGTCCCGTATGCCGCGAGGAGTCGAGGGTTAAAGCCGCTGGTGCCATCAGGTGTCGCGCCCGCACACGCTGCACAGAGAAGAGCCGTGCAGCATGCAGAGAAGGCCACGATCCTGAAGCGACGCAGAACGTTGGTGGGCACTGTCAGGGTATCACTTTATTGAGCGGGTATTCGACGATGCCTTCCGCACCGGCCCGCTGAAGTTCGGGGAGGAGCGAGCGGACTATGCTCTCGTCAACGATAGTCTCCAGGGCGTAACCCGCCTCGTCGGCCAGCGGGCTGACGGTGGGCCGTTTCATGGCGGGGAGGACGGCGATGACGCGCTGGAAGTTCTCCTTGGACACGTTCATCTTCAGGCCGACCATGAAGCGCGCGTTGACCGCCCCGCAGAGGAGCGTGGCCAGCGACTCCATCTTCCGGCGTTTCCAGGGGTTCGCCCACGCGGACCGATTCGCTATCATCTGGGTTCGGGAGACGAGGACGGTCTCTATTATGCGCATGCGGTTCGCACGGAGGCTGGAGCCCGTTTCGGTGCAGTCCATTATGGCGTCAACCAGGTCCGGTGCCTTCGATTCGGTGGCACCGTGGCTGAACTCGACCTCCGCATGTATTCCATGGCTTGACAGGAAGTTGCGGCACACGTTCACGAGTTCCGTTGCGATGCGCTTGTTGGCAAGGTCCTTCACCTCGCGTATGGGCGAATCCTCCGGCACCGCGAGCACCCATCGCACAGGTTTGAGGGTCTCCTTGCTGTAATGAAGTTCGGTCACCACATGCACATCGGATCCGTTCTCGGCGACCCAGTCGTTGCCCGTGAGCCCTGCGTCAACCACGCCCTTCTCGACGAAGCGGGACATGTCCTGTGGGCGGATGAGCCTCACCTCCAGTTCCTCGTCGTCAACAGTGGGGTAGTACGAGCGCGGGTGCACCACCACATTGAACCCGGCGCGGGCCATCATCTCGAGCGTCGCCTTTTGGAGGCTTCCAATCGGGATGCCAAACCTGAGTTTCATCTCGCGATTCATCCTTTCTCTTTCCTGTTGGGGGCGGGCCGCTCAGCGCTGCTGTCTGCCCGCTTCGGTGCTGGTCGCCGGCCTGCATCCTCCCGTTCGTGGTCGGGCAGGGCGGCGAACTCACGGATCATCTTCTTGGCTTTATCGTGAGACAGACCGGCCAGCGTCTCCAGCGTCAGGTCGTTCGTAGTGTCGAAGACCCTGCGCAGGACCTCGCGCACCCGTTCCGCCCACTGGAGGGCCCTCGCCGAACCATCCATCGTGTGCGCGATCTCGTAAAGAGAACTGATCCGGACCTCGTTCCAGTCCACGAAGGTCCGCTCCAGCCGGTTCAACATCACGAGGGCGTGGCGCCTGGAGGTTTTCTCCTCGAGGACGCCGAGGAGGAGTTCCTTCAACGCGCCATGCCGATGCCCTCGCGAGCGCGAGTTCCCGCGTCGAACCGCCCGGAGGACCCTGCGCGTGAGCGCCTCGACCCTGTCAGTACTCATTCGGCTCTTCCTCTCCATGCGGCGGAGTGGGTGCCGGATGCGTCGTCGCAGCCTGTCCATCCGCGCCGAGTTCGGACAGGATGCGGTGTAGCCTGGCGCTTTTCTGTAACGCCTCGTCGAAGCGGAACACGAGCGCAGGGAGCCGCCGGAGGCGGATGCGCTCGCCGAGCCTCCTGCGCAGGTGTCCTGCAGCGTGCTCCAGACCACGCATTGCAGCCCGCTGGGCGCCGGGGGTCCCGAGGACGGAGAAGTAAACCCTCGCCTGGGCGAGGTCGGTCGTCACCTCGGCGCGGGTTATCGTCACGAAGCGGAGGCGCGGGTCGTGCAGTTCGCTGAGGATGATCGTGCTGACCTCCTCGCGTATCAGTTCCGCTATCCTTTCGGTTCGTCGTGTCACGGCTCGTGCCACCCGTCCCCAGGATGTGCGCACGGACTCACAGAAACTCCCTCTCACACGAGAGCAGTTCGACGTGCCTGTTCGACCGAACGAGGGAAACGACCCTGTCGAGTAATTCCTCGACGTAGGGGCGGTCTGCCCCGACGGCGCTGACGCCCAGCACCGCGCTCTGCCAGACATCGTGCGCGTCCACCTCCGCAACGGACACATTGAACTGGGACCGTAACCGGTCCTTGATACTGCGCAGCGCGCGGCGACGGTCCTTCAGCGAATGGGCTCCTGGAATGTGAAGTCGCAGCGAGAGAACTCCGACCACCATGGGACCACTACCTGGCAGATCCGGGAACCACCTGGCCTCGATCACCAATCACGAAGAACCGATGGCACTCTGCACACATGTCCACTGCCGCCCGGCTCTGATCCGGCGCAGCAGAAGGTGTCATCTGCATGCCTTCCGTGGTTTCCAGGCTGACCCTCCGGCACGTCGCGACCTAGGCGGTGGGCGTCGGGGTCGCGCTGTCGAGGGTCCGGGTCACCTGCTCCACCCAGTACGTTTCTATCACGTCGCCCACCTTGATGTCGTTGTAGCCGTCCAGGAGGATGCCGCACTCGAAGCCCTCGCGCACCTCGCGCACATCGTCCTTCTCCCGGCGGAGCGACGCGATGCGGCCATCGTGGACGACCGCACCGTCGCGGATCAGGCGTACCCGGTGATTTCGCGCAACGACGCCATCCAGCACGCGGCACCCCGCCACGTTTCCGTATCTACTTATGTGGAAGACGCGGCGTACCTCTGCGTGTCCGCCGATGACCTCCCGTTCCTGCGGAGCCAGCATTCCGGCCAGCGCCCGCTCTATCTCCTCCTTGACGCGGTAGATGACGTTGTACACGCGGACCGAAACGCCTTTCTCCTCTGCGAGCGTGCGGGCCGCCGCGTCAACGCCAACGTTCAGACCCAGGATCACCGCGTCGGACGCATCGGCGAGGAGGACGTCGGACGTCGTCACGCTGCCGACGGAACGGCGCAACACGCGTATGCGCACCTCGTTGGTCGAGATGCCAGCGATGATCTGGTCGAGCGCCTCGAGGCTACCGCGAACGTCCGCCTTCAGGATGAGCCTGAGTTCCTGCACGCGCCCGGCCTCGATCGAACTGAAGATGTTCTCGAGGGTGACGTGCTGTCTCTGGGTGACCGCCGCGGCCTGCTTCTGCTGGAGGCGCGCCTCCGCAACGGCGCGCGCCTTGTGGTAGTCGTCCAGCACAACCAACCGGTCTCCGGCCTCCGGCAGCGCGTTCAACCCCAGGACGCTCACCGGCGTCGAAGGACCCGCTTCCTTGACCCGTCGGCCGCGATCGTCCATCAGCGCCTTGACGCGACCGTATGTGCAGCCCACGAGCACAACGTCGCCGACGCGGAGTGTGCCGTTCTGGACGAGTACCGTGGCCATCGGTCCGCGGCTTCCCGACATTGACGCCTCGATGACGGTTCCACGAGCGGGACGATTCGGGTTCGCCTTGAGTTCCCGCAACTCCGCCACGAGCGCGAGCATCTCCACCAGTTCGTCAACGCCCTTGCCCGTGAGCGCCGAGACCTCCACGCAAACTGTGTCGCCGCCCCATTCCTCGGGCTGCAGCCCCAGTTTCGCCAGTTGCTGTTTGACGCGCGTTGGTTGCGCCTCCGGCTTATCGCACTTGTTTATCGCAACAACGATCGGAACGCCGGCAGCACGCGCGTGGTCTATCGCCTCCTCGGTCTGCGGCATGACTCCGTCGTCGGCGGCGACTACCAGCGTGACTATGTCCGTGACGTTCGCACCCCGCGCGCGCATGGCCGTGAAAGCCTCGTGGCCCGGTGTATCGAGGAACACCACGTGCTTGTCGCCTATCGCGACTCGATAGGCCCCGATGTGTTGCGTTATACCCCCGTGTTCCTGCGCGGCGACATTCGTCCGCCGGATGCGGTCGAGTAGAGACGTCTTCCCGTGGTCCACGTGGCCCAGGAAGGCCACGACCGGCGCGCGAGGCTTCAGGTCCTCCGGTCGGTCGGGCGCCTGTTCGATCTCCTCTACCATCGCCTCCGCCGAAGTCGCGCGCTGGATCTCGATCTTTATCCCAAGTTCCTGCCCGAGCAACTCCACATGCTCGGCGTCCAGGAGCGAGTTGATGTTCAGCATCAGCCCCATCTGCATCAGATGATAGAGTATCCGGCTCGCCTTGATCCCCGTCTTCGCGGAAAGTTCCCTGACGGTTATCGGTACGCTGCAAGTCACCTCCGATGGCGTGGTCGTGGTGGGCGCCCGGCTCGGCCGCTTCACCTCGCGCTTCCGTTTCGGCGGCCGCTTTCGCTGAGTGATCTGGAGCGGGGTGGCCTGGATCACACCGGTGCCGCGCACCAGGGGAAGGACCTCTTCCTCCTCTTCTTCGACGGCGATGTCCTCGTCATCGGGCTGGACCCGGAACCGCCGGCGCGGACGCTCGATCGCCTCCTCGGGCAACCGGGATTCGCCGCGACGCGGACGAGGCGGTATCTCCTTCTCGCGCGGCACCGTCGGCACTTCCACGACCGTCGCCGGCGCAGCCTTCGCCTCAGGAGTGGGCAACTCTTCCGTCTTCTCCGGAGACACGGGAACCGCCGCCCGCGCCGCAGGCGCGAACGCAGCCCGCAGACGCTCGACCTCGGGCTCGGCCAGGCCGCTGAAGTTGTTTCGCGCCGGGATGCCCATCGCCATGCACTTCGCGAGGAGCGTCTTGCCCGGCACCTTCAGTTCCCTGGCCAACTCGTAGATGCGCATCGTCGGAAAAACTCCTGCGGCTTACCCGGTCTCACTCTTCCGGACCGTCGCCCGCGGAGGACGGCGAATCGGAGGCGGCCTCGTCGGGCTTCGGCCCCATGGACTCCGGCTGCTCGCCTGCCGGAACCGTGGGCGCTGCCAGTCCTGCTTCACCAACCGTGACCCGCGGGGCGTCCGCGGGCGAGCCTTCCGTCGCCTCAGCGGTGGGCTTGGCCCCCTCGACTTCCCCCTCCGCCGCGGACGACTTTATGTCAATCTCCAGCCCCGTGAGTCTCGCTGCCAGACGCACGTTCTGGCCTCGCTTTCCGATCGCCAGGGACAGTTGGTCCTCCGAGACCAGGACGAGCGCCCGGCGCGCATCCTCGTCTATCTCTATCTCCAGCAGTTCGGCGGGTCTGAGCGCGTTCGCCACAAAAGTGTGAATATTCTCGCTCCACGGGACGATATCTATCTTCTCTCCATTGAGTTCGTCCCGAATGCTCTGGATTCGCGAACCCTGCACGCCCACGCACGCCCCCACGCAATCCACTCGTGGATCCCTCGACACCACCGCTATCTTCGTTCTGGAACCCGCCTCGCGAGCGATCCCCTTGATCACCACGACGCCCTCCGCGATCTCGGGTACCTCCAGTTCGAAGAGGCGTCGCACGAACTCCGCGTGGCTGCGGCTGAGCACCACGCGCACGCGCGACCCGATGGTCCGGACTTCCAGGACGAGTGCCCGGATGCGTTCGCCCACGTGAAACGACTCGCCCGGGATCTGCTCGGACTTAGGCAGGAACCCCTCGGTGCGAGGCAGATTGACGACGAGGTTCGGCCCCTCGAAGCGCTGGATCGTGCCGGTTACGACCGTATGCACCTTGTCGGCAAACTCGCGGGAGATGGACTCGCGCTCCGCCTCGCGTATCTTCTGGATCATCACCTGCTTCGCCGTCTGAGCCGCGATCCGGCCCAGTTCCGACGGATCTATCGGGCGGCCCCCGTCGCTCGCGATGATGGCCCCCGTCTGGCGGTCTATGCGCACCTGCACATTCTCCGAGGCCCCGAGATGTTTGCGCGCCGCCGAAAGTAGGGCTGCCTCGAGGCCCGTGAACACGACCTCGGTATCTATATCCTTCTCGCGGTGGAGCGTATCCACCAGCCGCAGGACCTCTTTCGGATTCATCGCAAACTCCAATCGCCGCAGCCACGACGTCGCGGCGATGTCTCGATCCAACTACAAAAAAAGTGGGAACATGCCCACTCAGCGTCTCCGCTCCACGATGAACCGCAGAGGGCACGTCACGCCGCACAGGCCGCGCAGCGACGCGCCCTCGCTTCAGCACCTCTCCGCTTTCGTGAGCCTTTGTCTGATAAGGACTTACAAACGCAGGGCGCACGCCCGCGCCCCTCCAAAAATCAATGATACCACCCCGCTCCCACACTGTCAAGACGCTAACCCCGCAATGCTTCGGTAATCCGGCGATCCGGGGTCGTCGGGGGAGGGCGGCTATGCGGCTCGAAGGACAGGGCGCAGGCAGGCCGACGGGCGGTCCCTGGCGGGGTACTCCGACTTTCTCTTTCTATCCGGTACCTCTGGCATGAACTCCTTCCGTCACAGCGACCTTCACGACGGATAGGGGGGATCCCACAACCAGCATATAGCCGACGCAGCCCGATGCAACTCTTGGAAGAATCCGCCGTCAATGCTTGGCCCGTTGCTGCTCTTGCGCAGCGATAGCGATTTCCGCAGGCGACGAACCGCGAACCGCTTTCACCCGCCGGGAGCAAATTTTCGGCCCATGGTGGAAGCGATCGGTCATACCATGGTTGATTTTGCTTTTAGTCCGCAGAAACCACCCCTCGCGTCCTGCACCTTGCCGTGGTCAGTCGTCCATTGGGAGTGGTCACCGCGTTGCCGGAACGAGCCAGCCGAAGCAGGCTTGCGGCAAGCCGCACAGTCCGGTTCAGTGGAGCGCTGCGCAGGCATTCTCCGGCGCAACCGGTTCTTACCTAGTCCTTCGGCTTCCTCCTCATACTCATCCAGGACGCTTTCGGAGAGGTGCGAAAGGTGCGGTTCCTGCGCTAGCTCCCGCACGCTGTCGTATGAAAGGAACGTGCAACTCTTCGCCAGCGGTCCCCTCTCGAGTATGGAGAAAACGGGCCGGCGCAGCTCCTGAAAGACCTTCTCCCGCCGTGTGACTGGAGCGACGATGTGAAGGCGGATGTCCATGTTCGGCTGGAGTGCGAGAAGGTCGGCCATTCGCAGAATCCCCGAGTAGACCGAGGTTGTGTGCTCCACCTCAAAGGCTCGCTTTATCGCCGGGCCCTTGAGCCAGAGCACATCGATCTGCTCAATCGTCCTCAGGGTGGTGTCATCGTAATTCAGCGGCAGGCACTCGAGAACGGCTGGATGATCTCCCTTCCACTCCGTCAGCACCGCGGCCCGATCTGACCTGGGAATCCATATCTGCATTCCCATCCGGAAGCCAATCTCGGCGAGCAGCGCTTGAATCTTGAGCGACTCCCGTACCTCCTCCTCGCGTGCCTCGGGTACTGCCTCCATTGGTTCGGGCCCTTCAGGAACAGTCACTGAAACGTCCTTATCCGCTCTGCGAATGCGATGAGCGAGGAGCTTCTTGTACTCGTTCTCTTCGATGGGATACATCGCACCCCCAGTGGTTTGGGCCTTGATCACAGACTCAAGAAAGGCACCATCGTTCTCGGCAAGCTGAACCAGGCTCCCACGGAGCTTGCCAGTCCACGTACGCGAACGCTTGCTCTGACCACGCGTGAATGAGAGAGCATTCCACACGCGGTCTTCATGAATAGGAAGGGCCTTTTCAACGGGCAACCAAGCAATCGGCCTGACTCGGAAGCGAATTACAAATGGGTCATCGCTGGGAAAGAACAGCGGCGTCTTGTCCTCGTAAGGTCCTTCCAAGACCTCCAGCACTCCGACCCACCTGGAAAGCTTAGTCATGTAACAGACAAGCCTGTCCCCGGCCTTCACTCTCCGAGCGACATTTTCATGACGATGGCGGAAACCGGAGACTGTCCGATCGGAACGGCTGAAGGCTTCGTATGTCTCTGGGGAAAATAGATCAATGAAGTAAGCCATCTTTTCCCCCTCGCCATTCGGCTAGTTTCTCTACGGGACGCCTTCCACTATTTGTAGGATATTACCTCCCGGCCGGCCGTAGGTCAACGAGAAGGTTCCGCCCCGAGCGCGCATTGACGCGGCCCGGGTGCGTCGGATATGCTTTTGCGCCGGATTGAGGCCGCTGCGGGAATTGCGTTTTGCACAGCGCACGGCGACCGAACGCGGCCTCGGCTGGCGGATGGGTGCAAGGCAATGGCCGTCCGATGCGCCGCCGGCCGACGGAGACAGCGCCGATGGCTGTGGCAGTCAATTCGAGGCGCGGCCCTCATGACTGTCAATGACCAGATCACGCCGCGAGGGCGAAGAGACGTTTCGGTTTGCGAGGCTTACCGCAACAGGCTGCCACCGGAGAACGTGTTTGGCCCTGCGGCTATCATGACTACCGCGGGCCCCCTCCCTCCGCGACCCTCAGGGCTTGAACCCAGCATGGAAGTTTTTCCGTATCCCTGCTCGCACGAGGAACCATCGAGGTCTTGCGAAACCTCATGTCGGGCTGCTATAGATTACGATGACATGAGCCACCAAACACTGTTCGAAGCATACTTTCAGGAACTGCATGCCAAGGCCCAGCAGGGGGATGCGCGCGAGGAAAGTTTCTATCCCGCACTCGCAAAAATGTTGGAGGCAGTAGCCAATGCGACAGGGCGAACGCACGTTCGCTTGACCACGCTTCCTAAGCCCACGGATGCCGGCAACCCCGATTTTCGCCTCTGGAACGGCAAGGATCGCATCGTCGGCTACGTCGAGGCCAAGAACCCCACGGAGGAGCGATTGGATGCCGTCGAGAATTCGGGGCAACTCATTCGCTATCGCTCGACCTTCCCCAACCTGATCCTCACCAATTTCTTCGAGTTTCGACTGTACCGCAACGGAGAACGAATACAGACCGTTCTCGCCGCCCGCCCCTGGAGCCATCGTCAAGGACGTCCTGCGCATCCACCTGCATGACTCACGGGGCACCACGACCGAGACCCCGTGGATTGGAGGCTTTTCTTGGCCATTCTTCGGGCAGGGTTTCAGCCGAAGCATGCCTCCGGCGAGCAGGGATGCGACCTCGGCTCGGCGCTCGTGCAGGGTGGGTTGGCGCTCGGACGGCATGGATGGTCTCCCTCACGGAGACCGTCCGGCTCCGTCCCGGAAAGGCGGGACTACGGCGGACAAGCCCGCGACGTCCTGCGCTTCGCGCCCGGATAGCCGTCCGGCGGGTCAGGTCATTGGGCCACGCGGCCCTAGTGTTTACATACCTCGCCGGAGTCCGAAATGACGGGCTGGGGGTGCGGTTTGAACGTGGGCGTTAACCGGAATCGGAAGACTCCCTGGGAGGGGTCAGGCAGCCGGCGTTTATAAGACCATCTTGCTCACGGATTGGTCTGGTCCGGGGCTTTTCCTTCAGAACCGCCTGAACTGGCGCTCCCATGGACCCGCTCCAAGTACGCTCTGGAAATGTCGGCGCGCCTGACGAGACCGATGACGCGCTGCGTAGCCGAATCGTCAACCACAGGCAGAACGAGCCGGTCGCTCCTGACGAAAAGTTCGAGCGCCTGGTCCAGACGGTCGTCAGGCCGGAGCGCTGGAACATCACTGCGCATCAAGTCTGCAGCGATGATCGCCGAATCCACGAAGGGCATGCGGGAGGCCAGGAGCACTTCTTCGAGACTCACCATTCCAGCGTATCTGCCGTCTTGGTCAACTACAGGCAACCCGTGGTAGCCGGTCTTGCTCAGGCGATCAACAACTTCGGCGAATCGCGCCTCGAGCCGGACGGTTGGAACGTCGTGCGGTGACTTGAGGAATCTGTTCACGTGTAGGCCGGCGAGCACTTCCTGGACATATTCGCCCTGGTGAGCTGGCGACAGAGAGCGGCTCTCGACTTGGGAGTGGTAGATTGATTGTTGATCCGACAGCAGGAAGGCGAGCACGCAAACCCAAAGCGTCGGCAGCAAGAGGCTGTAGCCCCCTGTCATCTCGCTGACGATGACCAGGGTCGAGATAGGAGTCTTGGCGGCTGCGGCAAAGAACCCGGCCATTCCCACGATGACGAAACTCGTCGGGTGGGGCATCAGGGCAGGCCACCACGAGTGCAGAAGAAGGCCCAACGCCCCGCCGCCGCATCCGCCGATAACCATGGACGGCCCGAAGACGCCACCCGAACCACCGCTGCCAATCGTCAGGGCTGTCGTGAGAATCTTGCCAAGCGCCACGGCTAGAAGCACGAGCACCAGGGAGAGGTCGGCCTGTTGCTGCGCCGTGAGGGAAATAGCCTCTTGCAGCGTCCCATAGCCGAAGGAAAGCACGCCGAGAACCCGCTGTTCCTGCCCCAGCAGGTAGTACAAACCGACCCCGCTAAGGCCCGTTGCGAACGCGCCCAAGGCGGGTTTTACTTGGCGGGGGAGTCTCAAACGCCGGAACGCGCCGGTCAGAGCATAGAAAGTCCTTGTATAAAGCATGGCCAGGACGACAACGAAGATCGCCAGCAGGAGGTAAGGAAACAGATGTTTGGGGTCCTTGAAGGTCATTGCCTCCACGAGATCCGGCGGCAGGTTGAAGAGCGGCGTCCAGCCGAATACCATCCCGAACGTGCAATAGGCCATGGTGCTGGCGAGGGCGGCGGGAACGATAACAGAGGCTTCGAAGTCTGCGGACCGATACAGCACCTCGGCGGCAAAGAGTGCTCCTGCGAACGGTGCCCGGAAGATCGCCGCCACGCCGGCTCCCATTCCCGCAGCCATCAAGGTCCTGCACTCCGCGGGTCGGAGCCGAAACAAGTTGCCCACGAACGAGCCGAAGCCAGCGCCGATCTGCGCAATGGGACCCTCTCGGCCTCCCGAACCGCCCGTACCGATGGTCAGGGCGCTGGCAATCAATTTCACCAGGGGCACTCGGGGACGGATGCGCCCCTGTTGGTAATGGAATGCGGCGATGGCCGCATCCGTGCCGTGGCCTTCGGCCTCGGGCGCCAGGGAGAACACCAACAACCCACTGAGGATGCCGCCGAGCGCCGGGACCAGCAACAGCAACCACGGCCGAAACGATTGCCGCGTCGCAGCCAAGAGCGGGGGCTCTCCTGCGGGGTGGTTGGGCCGGTACCCGACAATGGCGTCGAGCGCGTAATGGACGACAACCTGGCAGCCGGCATAGAAAACGATTGCTCCCAACCCGGCCACGAGGCCAACTACCAGAGCCAGCATGAGCATACGCGCTTGAGCGCGCAAGCGCTTCCGGGTCAGTTCCCAGAACTCCGGCAGCCAGCGTATCGGGTGCGGAGGGATGGGTGGAGTCGAAACAGAGGCGTTCAGCATAAAGGCCCTCTGGGGCTGCAAGAAGACCATGCATCATAAGCCGGAACCTGAACAAGGTGTCAAGCGACCACGAAAATACTGACGGCCCCCCTCGCTGTCAACGGCCAGTCAGGAATTCGGTATTGCACTTCGTGTCCGAGTGGAACCCAGGCGTTAAGTTCGAGAGGGGTGTTTGCCGGGAGAAAGAGAGAGTCTCGGCAGGTTGCGTTTGGGGTTCGAGCGCAACCGTGGGGGTTGCGTTCGGAACCCGAGTCTCTGTTACGGAACGGAGAAAACCGGTGCGTCGCGGCCTGCGCCGTAAGCCACGAGTCCCATAGGGTTACGAAAGAGGCCCGTGGGCATGACCCACGGGCCTTCTGTCAACCAGCGGGGAACGCCGGATTCCCCGATTTTGTGTTGGCTCCTCGGGGAGGGCTCGAACCTCCAACCTAGTGGTTAACAGCCACCCGCTCTACCAGTTGAGCTACCGAGGATTCCGGAGCATCCACGCGTTGCGCGATGGCGCAATTCCACTCTCTACGAGTCGAAGGATAACACTTCGCGACCAGGTTTGCAAGGCGACCGCGCAGTCGCGCCGAAGCCATATCTCCGATCACCTCTGCGAAGCCGTGTCCCAGGGGTGTCGCAAGGTGCGTCGGGATGGCAGGGTCCTGCCTTGCCGTTCGGATGGTACCATGAGAGTTCACAGGTGTTCAGTGGGCTTCCGGAACGGTCGTCCCGGCACAGCCGCGCCACTGCGTCGTCGGCGTGCGGACGGTGCCCCCGGGCCGCGGCCGACCTTCGAGAGAGGTCATTTGAAGGGCGTGTACAGGGGATCGCCGAGGACCACGGCCTGCCACGAGAGCTGTGGTATGCACATGTACGATGCCTCTGCCCAGGTGTAACCGGCCATGAGATAACGATAGAGCCCGGCGACGGAGAGATACATCTCCGAGCCGGGGTCGTCCACCATGCCGATCGTGGCAGTTATCTGACCCTGGATGGCAGCTGCTACCCATGACGCGTCCGGGGTCCGCAAAGTTTGAGCGGTGATGCGGTCGAGGCAGACTCCAATCCCGCCCTGGACCCAGGAGAACACTCTCGGGTCGTACTCTCTGACCCCGCGGCCCAGGTAGAAGAATGTGTTGAAGCAGGATCCGGGCCGAAAATAGGGCAGTTCGCTGCGTTCAGGTACCGTTACGCGTCCGGCGAGTAGGCCCTGGCGCTTGACGACGCGGTAGTTGTCGAGGATGGCGTCGTCGAATCGAGAGGAGAGCGGATCGTCCTTCCTGGGGCACATGTCGAGTTTCACAAAGCCGCGCTGTCCGAAGGAGCGCTGCTCTTCCGTCAGGGCAGCGCGCCTGGCCATGCCGATGGCAGCGTCGGGGGTGGGGCCGTCCAGGCGGGTCACGAGGTACATGCCGAAACGGGTGGAGTCGAACTGTTCCTCCCGGTGAAGGTACGGGTTGGGTACGTATCCGCGGAGCGGGTTGCGAGATGCGAGGAGTGTCAGTTCCGAGTCAACCGATGCTCCCGTCCGGACGGCATCGTCCCTCGCGTCGGCCGACCAGCCGGGAGCGATCCTCAGTGGGATCCCGTAAGTCGTGACGATGAACGATATCCTGCGCGAGAGGCCTGAGTCAAGGAGATACCGGAGTATGGGCTGACGAATCTGCTCCTCGAAGACAGCACGCGGTATCGTCTCGTTCGCGGGTACGCGTATCCGGCAGATATTCTCGTCCGGGATGGTGCGCAGTGCGGCATAGCGCGCTCCGACCTCCACGGACTCTGGCAGGGTCTCGTTGACCACAACCAGCACACCGGCGGGGCCGCGGTCCGATCTTTCGACTGGCGTCTCTGTTTCCATCTCGGCCGGATCTTCCAGCACCTTCCGGACCTCTTGCCGTGTGGCCGCCCACAGGAATGGTCCCTGCGCGAAAACGGCCAGGACGCGGTTGTCGGCGAGGGCCTCGCAGTTGCGCGTGTGGAGTTGGCGACGGATGCGGCCTTCTCTGTCGAGGGCGAAGACGCCTCTCTCGGTGGCGAAGTATTCGCGGGCCGAGGCGAGGGCGATTCCGAAAATGCGTTCCTCCGGCAACACGACCTGCCACTGTCCCTGGGAATCCACGCGGAACGCGCCGCACTGGGTGCCGCCCCAGAGGTTCTCGCCGTCCCACGCCAGAGCCGTCACGTGGTCGTCGGGAAGCGAAGAATCCTCCGCCCGGAAGGTCCGCCATGCTCCGCTCCTGATATCGAGCACGGACAGGCCCCTGTCCGTGCCGACCCAGAGTTCTTCGTGCCGGACGGCCAGCGCGCGCACCGGAGCCGCGACAAGGCCCCCGGCACTCGGCTGGATGCGAGTGAAGGCGCCGGTGCGAGAGTACTGTATCAGGGCGCTGGCGGTGCCGAACCAGACGGCATCCCGATCGGGCGCGATCGCGTAGACATGCTCCGACGGGAAAAGCGCAAAACGGGAAATGTCGAGGGGTTCGGCCCCGCGCACATCCCACGCGGGCCAGAGCCGGTCGAGCACGGGCGTGCCCCGTTCGATCGCTCCGGCCCCGTCGGAGCCGAGCCAGAGGACTGGCCCGTGGGGGGCGAAAAAGTCAATGGCCGAGACGCGACCCAGTCGGTCAGCGCGCGATGCGGAGGCAGCGAACGCTGCGATCCGGTTCCAACTCCAGCGTCCGTGCTGCACCGGCTTGAGCATGGCGGCGTAATCCTTCAGGATGAAAAGGCCGTCGGCTGTGCCCACCATGAGCGAGGGCCTACTCACCGATACAGCGGTACCGTGACCCGGAACGGCCAGTGGTAACACCTGCCATGTGCGGCCGTTATCGCGGCTGAGATTCAGGAAGGCCACGGGGGCAGGGGGGTCGTGAGGGACGGTCTCCACACACAGGTCCCGCTCGGGGCCTTGAGCGATCCGGGTCGCGCGGGTGGACCAGAGGGTTTCCGATGCGATCCTTGCCCACGTTTCGCCGCTGTCGCGGCTGGCGTAGAGTCCGGAGTCAGTGGCAACCCATATAGTGTTTCCGATGGAGAGCATTCCATATATGCGAGCGCCGCGAAGCCCGGGCAGGTCGCAGTCAGTGTGCTGCTCGGTATCCGGGTCGAGCCGGACGACCGACATAGTATCGTCGGGGGCGCGCACGGCGCCGAAGACGTAACCCCCGTGAGGACACACAGCCCGCCATTCAAGGCCGGACGCGAGCGTCCGCCATTCGTTCGCGCCCCTCGCCAGAGTCGCGAGGCCGCCGTCGGTGGCTGCAAAGATGCTGGAAGGGGTCACAGTTATGTCCGAGACGCGAAGACCGCGGAGTCCGCTGGCCCTGTCATAGGAGCGGGCGGATTCTCCATCCACGGTGGCCGACCAGATACCGCCGTCGGTGCCGACCCAGAGGCGATCGTCGTCGGTGGCGACGCAGGTGACGTTGTTGCTGGGCAGACCCTCGACCACGGTGAGCCGGCGCCAACTCCGTCCCTCGTCGCTCGAGGTGGCCAATCCGCCGCGCGTGCCGACGACCCATGTCTCGCGACCGCGAACTTCGACGGTTGCAAGTGCCTGGACCGGAAACCAGGCCGAGTACGTTCGCCAGTCGCCCCCAAGGGTACGTCTGAGGAGACCTCCATCGGTGGCGATCCAGAGCGTTCCCTGAGCGGCAAATATCTGCCGGACAGGTGCGCGCAGGCGGGGTTCCTGCCGCCATGTCTCCCCGGCATCGGAACTGTAAAAGAGGCCCTCCGCGGTGGCTGCCCAGAGACGGCCGCCCATGCTCGCAAGGTCGAAGACCTCGTCAACCGTCAGGCCGGAGCGCCGCGAGACCCTGTGCCATACATGGCCCCCGTCGCGGCTGCTCGCGAGGCCATGTCTGGTGCATGCCCAAAGGATGGGGCCGAGCGAAACGAGTCTGTGCACGCGTGCCGCGACCCGCCCCGACATACCCGAGGCTGTCCGCGTCCGCATGGCTTCCCAGGTTCGTCCCTGGTCGCGGGAGAGAAAGATATCGGTGCCGCCCCCATAGCGGGGGGGTGCGTCGAAGCCAGCGAGCCAGCACGTCACGCCGCTGCCATCGCGCTCCAGGAGGATGCAGTCGGACCTCGCGGGCAGCTCGTCGCCAGCGCGTTTCCAGTTGCGTCCCCAGTTTGTGGAGAAAAACACACCCCCTCTGGCGCTCACCCAGATCTGCCCGTGGCTCTCGGCCACGCTCCATATCTCGGGACCGGGCGCGCCGGTCTCGAAGGGAAACAGGTACCAGGTTCGACGGCTCTTGTCGTTCAGGTCCCCCAGGCACAGGCCGTTAAGGGTGCCTACCCAGAGCCCCTTGCGTCCCACGGCGAGCGAAGTGACGTGATTTCGTCGCTGGCGTGCGATGCCGCTCAGGCCGGATGTTCCTGCTTCGTCTGCATCGGGGGTTCGCTCGATGCGACGGGTCGTGTAGATCGGGGTGGCCTCGCCGAGGTCCGCGACCTGCCAGGTCCGCCCCCGGTCGGCCGTCCAGAGGAGACCCCTGTCCGTCCCGACCCACAGAATGCCGTCGTCATCAGCCGTCACCGCGAGGATAGCGTTCGATGCAAAACTCAGCCGCTCGAGCGACGAGACGCGTTCCCACGCGGGGTCTGCCGAGGATGCCACGGATGCGACGAAGGCAAGGATCGCAATGGCTGCCAGGCGAGCAGTGCGGTTCGGGGCCAGGGCATGGGTTGCCTCGGAGCCACTCAGTCTGTCTCCGGGCGGGGTGGGCGACGTCATGGGCATGGCCTCAAACCTTGTGCCGGACCCTGCGCCCGCTCGACGAGCCATCGTCCGGTGGCCTCCAGAAGGCGGATCTTCAGGTCCAGGTTCTGACGGCGCGCCGGGATAACGTCGAGGAGGTCGAAGCCGCAGGTGATGAGGACCTTCTCGAGGGCGACGGCGCAGGTCGGCGCACCTCCGCCTCCGCCGCCCGCCACGCATATGCCCACCGCGGGCTTGCCCTCGATGGCTCGCCTGGTCTCATCGTGCCGCGTCACACGCCGCAGGCGGTCAAGAAACGCTTTCATCGTTTCGCTGAGGTCTCCGAAATACACGGGCGTGGCGAAGACCACAAGATCGCAGACCCGTATGGACTCCACGAGGCGGTGAAAATCATCTTCTACGACGCAGCGCCCCTCGTTTCGGCATGCGCCCCAGCCGTTGGGGTTGCACTGACGGCAGCGCTCAATTCGCGAACCGGTGAGGAAGACGGTCTCCGTTCTGGCACCCGCGTCCTGCAACCCGCGAGCGAGCGCGGCCGCGGCCTGGGCCGTGCGGCCGCCCGGGTCGCGGCTCCCGAGTATCATGAGCACATTCATCCCCTTGCCCTCGACGCAAAAAAATCCGGTCCGCCGGCAACCGAGGTCAGGAAGGGGCAGGGAACACCGGCACCAGGTCGCGCGCCATTTCCATGAGGGCTGCCTCCTCCTCGTGCGTCAGCGGTCTTGCATCGCCTACGACATCCATGGCGAGCCTGAGCAATGCCGCCTCGCCGGGGCTTACCGCGGAGACAACCGGAAGTCCGAGTGTGAACCGGAGTGCAAGTTCCGCCTCGTCCCGCGAGGTGACCGGCTGGTACCAGCACTTCCTGAACTGGTCGCGCTGGGGGTCATCCGGAGGCCAGCGCTGGCGCGCAAGAGCCTTCAAGGCCAGGCATGAAACGCCCTTTTTCGTTGCCATTGCCGGGAGGCGCCTTCCGAAGCCCGCGTTGAACCACGCCGCGAAGTTGAATGGAAACAGGACGGAGTCGAAATCGTATCGGCCCATCATCTCTATCGCGGTATCCTCGTCGTGCGAGGAAAAGCCTATGTATCGGATCCGCCCGCTCCGCCTCGCCTCCAGCACTGCCTCGAGGGCGCCGCCGAGTGCGAAGATCAGGTCCACCTCGCGGACTTCGTTGACGGCGTGGAATTGGTAGAGATCTATGTGGTCGGTGCGGAGCCTCCGGAGCGACCGTTCCAGTTCTGCGGCCGCGGCGTGGCATGTCCTTTCGAGGGTCTTGCAGGCGAGGAAGACGCGGTCGCGAAAGGGCTGAAGGGCAGGGCCCAGCCGTTCCTCGGCGTCGCCGTAGGAGGGTGCCACGTCGAAGTAGTTCACCCCGCGGCTCACGGCCTCGGCCACGATTTCGCGCGCCGAGGCGTCATCCATGTCCTTGACGACGATGCCACCGAAGCCGATCACCGACAGTTCGACTCCGTCCCTGCCATATCTGCGTCTGGGGAGCATCGTTTCGCCGGTCCAGAGAAGTTCCTGCTGCTCCAGGGTTGCGGCAATGACCTGATTGACCGAATTGGATTTTAGCAGGGCAGCCCCATCGCGAACAAGCGGCGGTCGCACCTCATCGTGGAACCGCGAACCGCGCCACTATCGCCTCTGCCGTCCGCATCCCGTCCACCGCCGAACTCATGATACCGCTGCTGTAGCCGGATCCCTCGCCGCACGGATACAGGCCGTCCACCGTCAGGGACGTGCGACTCTCGGTGTGTCGTTCGATCCGCACGGGACAGGAGGCGCGGCTTTCTGGTCCGACCAGGACCGCGGCGCCGGTGACGTAGCCGGGGATGCGCTCCTCGAAGCGTTTCAGCGCACGGGCGATCTTGTCAGCGACGTCGGAGGGGATGATTTCCCGCAACTCCCGCGGACGGACGCCGAAGGGGTAGGTGGTCTCGTGGGCCAGCGGCCGGCAGACGCCGGCGATGAAGTCGGATGCGTTCTGTGCCGGAGCAACGTAGCTCCCGCCGCCGAGATGGAACGCGGTCTTTTCGCATCGTCGCTGGAGGAACATCCCGGAGAGCGGTCCCTCGCGAGAAGCATCGGGCACCACTGTTGTCACCAGCGCCGCGTTCGTCCATGCGCCGTCGCGTCCGCTGCTGCTCATGCCGTTCGTGCAAACGGTCTCGGGTTCGGCGGAGGCAGCGACGAGCGAGCCTCCGGGACAGACGCAGAATGAGGCAACGCCCTCGGCGGAGAGGACGTATTCCGCTGCTCCGAGCCGCGAGAGGCCGGCGAAACGGCCATATATGGCCCGATCAATCATCTCGCGCGAGTGCTCGATGCGGAGGCCCATCTGGAACGGCTTCGGAGCAAGTGCGACGCCGGCACCCAGGAGCATCTCGAAGGTGTCGCGAGAATGTGCGCCCGCAGCCATAACGACTGCGTTCGTCTCGATCCATCCCTGCGAGGTATGCAGCCCGCACAGTATGCCGTCACGTGTGCCGAGGCCGGTCACCCTGATGTGCCATCGGAACTCGCAGCCGAGCGCCATGAGCCTCTCGCAGAGACTCAATACCACCTTGCCAAGGAGATCCGTCCCGATGTGCGGCCTGGCGTCGACGAGTATGTCAGGCGGAGCGCCAGCGCAAACGAGCGACTCGAGGACGACGCGCGTTCGTGCGTCTCCTATCCTGGTCCTCAACTTGCCGTCGGAGTAAAGTCCGGCTCCGCCTGCGCCGAACAAGAGGTTGGAATCTGGGTCGAGCGCCCGTCTCTCGATGAAGCGCGCGACGTGGTCGTGGCGCTCGCCGACCGGTGCACCGCGCTCCACGATCACAGGCCTGTATCCCAGCCTGGCCAGGACGAGCGCGGCGAACAGTCCGGCCGGGCCGCATCCGACGATCACGACGCGCCCGCGGACGGGCTCGGTGCCCGGTGACGGTTCGAACACGGGCTCGACGGGAACCCGGGATGCACCGCGCTGGACCGCGCGTTCGGCAAGCCCGGGATCAAGGTCAATATCCACGGCGTAGACAAGGCGGACACGACCGCGACGCGCGTCTATCGAGCGGCGGACGACGTGCAGGGACGCGATATCCTGCGGCGAAAATCCGAGGCGTTGTGCGACCCGCTCGACGAGCGCGCCCTCAGGTTCGTCGGGGGAGAGGGCGATGTCGCGTACGCGAAGGAGCGTCATGGTCTCCGGCCCTCTTGGCTGGCAGACGGAGCGACACAGGGCGCAGCGCTCAGATCTCCGGCAGGTGGCGAAGCGCTGCCGAGATGGCCTCCTCCGGATGCTCGAAGTCGGTCAGTTTGCCGGCGAGGTACGCCTCATAGGCGGAAAGATCGAAATGTCCGTGACCGCTCAGGTTGAAGAGGATGCACTCCTCCCTGCGCTCCTCGCGGCAGCGCACTGCCTCGTCTATTGCGGCGCGCACTGCGTGGGCGGTCTCCGGTGCTACGACGATTCCCTCGGTGCAGGCAAAGGTGAGTGCGGCCTCGAATACCGGATTCTGATGATAGGCGCGGGACTCGATCAGCCCCATTGCAGTGAGATGACTCACAAGCGGTGCCATTCCATGGTATCTGAGGCCGCCAGCGTGTATGCCGGAAGGGACAAAGGTATGGCCCAGCGTGTACATCTTGAGGAGCGGCGTGCGCTTCGCCGTGTCGCCGTAATCGTACCGGTACGGGCCCTTGGTGAGCGTCGGGCAGGCGGTCGGCTCGACGGCGATTAGACGCGGCTTCCCGGCGCCCTGGAGACGTCGCGCAACGTACGGGAAGGCGATGCCGGCGAAGTTGCTCCCGCCGCCCACGCAACCTATAATGACGTCTGGCTCATCGCCCACCAGCGCGAACTGCTTCTGGGTCTCCAGGCCAACCACAGTCTGATGCAGACACACGTGATTCAGCACGCTACCGAGGCTGTATCGCGTGTCCTCGTGCGTGATTGCGTCCTCCACTGCCTCGCTGATGGCCATGCCCAGCGAGCCGGTGGAATCGGGGAACTCCTCGAGCATCCGCCGGCCAGACTCCGTATCGGGGCTGGGGCTGGCGACCACGTCCGCCCCCCAGGCGCGCATGAGGACCTTGCGGTATGGCTTCTGCTCGTAACTCACCCTCACCATGTATATCTTGCACCGGAGGTCGAAGAGGCGACACGCAAATGCGAGCGCACTGCCCCATTGCCCCGCTCCCGTCTCCGTGGTGATGCGTGTCACGCCCTCGACCTTGTTGTAATACGCCTGGGCGACCGCGCTGTTCGGCTTGTGGCTCCCTGGCGGGCTCACCGATTCGTTCTTGTAGTATATGCGCGCAGGCGTCTTCAGGTGCGCCTCGAGCGAGTGCGCCCTGACCAGCGGCGTCGGCCGCCACAGGGCCAGTTTCTCCCTGACCGGTTGTGGGATCTCGATCCATCGCTCACGGCTCATCTCCTGGCGTATCACGCCCATGGGGAAGATGGGGGCGAGATCGCCGGGGCTGAGCGGCTTGTGAGTCACCGGATGAACCGGCGGGGGCAGCGGACCCTCGAGATCGGCAGCCACGTTGTACCATGCCTCTGGCAGTTCCTTCTCGGAAAGAAATATCTTGCGAATCATGGCCTCTCCCGGTCAGAATAGGAAACCGTGGCGCATGGTAGCAGATGCACGACGAGGCCGCAACACAGGGCGCTCGCGTGAAGGGCATGCTCCGACTGGCCGGGCTCGGCAGGACCGAGACCGAGGTTAAACTCGTCGCTCGCGATTCGACCGCATTGCGGAGACTTCCGGCGGCGCTGGAGAGGATATGCGACAGCGTGCGCGACCTCGGGAGCGTGCGAGTCTCCGATAGGTATCTCGACACCGCGGATTGGAGTATATTCCGTGCGGGCTACGCATGCCGGCTGCGGCGCGAGCGTGGCCGCCTCACGCTTGCTCTGAAGACACTGCGGCGGACGGGGGGCATGGTCTCCGTCAGAGAGGAACGAGAGTATTCGGTACCCGCCGCGCCGCCGTCCGCGCAGTGGGTGACCGTTCGCAGGCGGCTGCGCCATCTCGTCGGCGACGCGCCGCTGAAGCCGCTGTTCCGCATCCTCAACAGGAGGAGGAAGCGCCGCATCCGCCTCGGCAGAGAACTCGACGCGCTCGTCACGGCGGATTCCTTCACCGTCGAGGCATGCGGACGCAGTTGGCGCCGCTCCGAGGTGGAGGTGGAATTGATAAGGGGGTCGAACGCCGCTTTGGTTGCGTTCGCGAAAAGGCTTGCCAAAGAACTTCGCCTGACGGCGAGTGAAAGCACCAAGTTTCACGAGGGACTTCGCCTCGCGGGTCTGCGTCCGGAAACTTCCGATTCGCCTCGGCGCTCCTGAATGTGGTGAGGCTACAGGAGACCTCGCGAGTTACATGTGTTGGGCGAGCGGATGAGGGTCTCTCGATGCGATATGTCGCCGGGGCGGCCGGAACCAGGGACGTTATTCGCTCGCCACATTGGCGTGCCTGGCGATGAAATCTGCCGACCTGCGCCTGAGCGCTTCGAAATGTTCGGGGCCATTGTACTGTGCCTCGAAGCCGAGCACCTGCCGTGCGCGATCCGGTCTGCACCGTAGCGGTTCGCCCATGGACACCACATGGAGGACATCGAACCGCGTCCTGGAATCCTCCACAGCCAGCCGGAACGCCCGGGCGACGTCGCGGACGTCAACAAAGTACTGCTCGTAGCCTTTCCACCACCGCGGGAACCGGATGTGAGGATGAACGGTGCCCAGGCGCAGGCAGAAGACGCTTATCTCACGCTGGAGCGAGTATTGTCGGAGCATTTCCTCTGCGAGCCACTTGCTCAGCGTGTAACTGTTCCAGGGCAACTGGGGCGGGTCCTGTTCCGACACCGGCTTGCCCATGCCCGGGTTGATCGAGACGGTGCTGGCGTACACGAACTTCCGCAATTTTCCATGCGTGCCGCACTCCATGAGGAGGAACGGGGCGATGACGTTCACGCGGAACTGAATCGTGGACTCCGCAGCGTCCATCTTGGCCCCGGTTGTCGCGGGAAAGGCCAGTGCCACATACACGCACGCATCCATGTCCCTTGTCGCTTCCTCCGCCGCTCCCGGCTCGAGAATGTCGCGGTAAAGCCACTCGGCCGTGGCGGGTTCGGGATCGTATCCCAGCAATTCCAGCATCTCGCTCATTTCGTATTGTGGCGGCTGGACGTCCACGCATCGGAGATGGTGACCGTGAGCGGCCAGTTCCTTCTGGACCGCGATGCCCGTCACTCCCGACGCTCCCACGATAACGACGTTCATGATTACGTCCGTTCCTGTATATTGTTACCTGGAGGAAGACTCCATGCCGGTTGCCGAGGGGCCCATCGCTCACCTCTGGAGGCTTCGGCCGTTGCAGGGACCCCTGCTCGCCGGTTCGCTGGTGGCACTGCGGCGCCGACCTTCCTGGGCCTGTTGAGGGAGCGGAGGCCTGTGAGTCGGGCGCCACGACATCTCGCGTTCCAGTGCGCGCGCGACGCGGAGGAGACGCGCATCGTCAAGGGCCTGTGCGATGATCTGGACGCCTATGGGCAGGCCGCTCCGTGTGAGGCCGCACGGCAGCGATATCGCTGGTATGCCGGCGAGGTTCGCGGGTATGGTGAAGACGTCGGTCAGGTACATCTCGAGCGGATGCGCGGTCCGCTCGCCGAGTCGAAATGCGGGCACAGGCGAGGTCGGACAGACGATGCAATCCACCTGCCGGAAGGCTTCGTCAAAGTCGTTCTTGACCAATCTGCGGACCCTGGCGGCCTTCAGGTAGTAGGCATCGTAATATCCTGCAGAGAGCGCGTAGGTCCCCAGGAGTATGCGTCGCTTGACCTCGTCTCCGAAGCCCTCGGCGCGCGATCGGGCGAAAAGCGTCACGATGTCGTCGCAGTTGGCCGCCCTGTAACCGTAGTGCACGCCGTCGTATCTCGCGAGGTTCGAACTCGCCTCCGCTGGGGCTATGATATAGTATGTCGAGAGCGCGTACTCGGTGTGGGGGAGCGATATCTCCCTGACCTCCGCACCGATGCGCGAGAAGGCTCGTATGGCGTTCATGACGGCTGCTCCGACCTCGGCGTCGAGGCCCTCGCCGAAGTATTCCCTCGGCACTCCCACGCGCAGCGCGTCCAGCGGACGGTCGAGATCCCTGAGATACGGTTCGGCTGGCATTGTCACGCTCGTGGAGTCGCGCGAGTCGTGGCCTCCGATGACCTCCATCATCAGCGCCGCATCGCTGACATCCTTGGCTATCGGGCCAATCTGGTCGAGCGACGATGCGAATGCGACAAGGCCATATCGCGACACGCGGCCGTAAGTCGGCTTGAAGCCGACGACGCCGCAGAGCGCAGCGGGCTGGCGTATGGAGCCACCCGTATCCGAGCCGAGGGCGAGGGTCGCCGTATCAGCGGCCACGGCAGCCGCTGAGCCTCCACTGGAGCCGCCCGGGATGCGCTCGAGGTCCCACGGATTGCGCGTCGGGTGAAAGGCCGAGTTCTCCGTGGACGACCCCATCGCGAACTCGTCCATGTTCGTCTTGCCGATTATTATCGCGCCCTCCCGCCGCAGCCTCTCGACCACATGTGCGTCATAGGGTGGGACGAAGTTCTGGAGGATTCTCGACGCACATGTGGTGGGGAAGTCGGTCGTACAGATGTTGTCCTTGAGCGCGACCGGAACGCCGGCGAGCGCTCCCGCCGACTCCCGTTCGCAGGGAGGCAGGGAATCTATCTCGTCCGCCCGTGCGAGCGCCCTCTCGCGGTCGAGAGCAAGGTACGCGCCGATGTCCGGCTCACGCCGTTCGATCCAGTCGAAGAGATCCTCGATGACCTCCCTGGCCGATGCCTTCCTGGAGCGCAGGACGTTGCGCAATTCGACGGCAGTCATCTCGTGCAACGTGGTCGTCAAGCCCTTGTGCCTCCTCGGACCGTCATTCGATGACCCGGGGCACGCGGAAAAAGCCGTCCTGCTGTTCGGGGGCGTTCCGCAGCGCCTCGTTGGTGGGGAGCGAAGGCGATGGCAAATCGTCGCGCATGACATTGCTCAGGCCGCCCGGGTGGGAGAGAGGTTCGACGCCACTCGTGTCGAGTTCGTTCAGTTTGCCTATGTAGTCGAGCACCTGGCCGAGTTGAGTCGCCATCTTGGCGAGCGTCTCCTCGGAGAGGTCGAGGCGGGCGAGATCGGCGGCATGCGCCACTTGTTCCTTGCTGATCGCCATTCTGTTCTCCTATTGTACGTGAAGGATTCTAACAGGACGACCGTCAAAAGCAAGGCGGGTTGACGCCTTCAGGTTGCGGTGCCCGCGCCTGAGGATTCCGGGGTGAGGCACCTTGTCGTGGCCAGGGCGGATAGCGTACTCGCGCCGCGCCTCTCGGGTGGAATCTGGTTCGCGAGTATGCACTCGAAGAGCAGAATTGCGATCACGAGTAACAGGAGCGGGAGGCGCAATTGCAGTCCCTCGCGCAGGCGTCGGGCGATGTTCAGCGCCTCGCTGGTGCTCCGCGCGAAATGTGCCTTGCGACCGTTCAGCAGTTTGCCGGTGACCTCGTCGGGCGTCCAGGCCGTCAGGTCGCCCTCGGCGGGATCCAGGTTCACGACAAACGCTCCCTCCTCTGCGGTTCCACCGCGCTTCCGCCACGAGTAGATGCCGGGCCGGGCGGTCTCCCGGAACACGAGAGCGGCCGAGCCGTCTGCGCCCACCTCGCGCACAGGTGCGCGCCGGACGCCCATCGGATCGGTCACCTCGATGGCAGTTGCCTCATCGGTACCATCTTCGGCGGTGATCGGAAATCGGACTTCCTGACCAGGCTTCACGCTGCCCGTTGCGCCTCCTGGTCTCTGGGCAAGGTAGTATGTCATCTGGTGCAGGAGCGCCAGGTAGAGTTTACGCGCGGGGAAGTTGCTCCATTTGCTCGTTGCCGGCACGCAGAAGAGCACGCTCCGGCCATTGCCTGCCGGTCTTTCGACGAGGAATGGGCTCCGGTCGCTGAGACGGGCGAGTACGCGCGCGCCCGTGCCTTCCTGGGGCTCCAGCGTGAAATATCGCCTGAAGGCCACGCTTGTGAAGAAGCCCGGCGCGAGGTTCCGGAACGGTGCCAAAACCGGGTGATCGAACTCGGGCAGTTGCAGTGACACGGGTGTCGTGCTTTCGGGCGGTTGTTCTCGCACCTGACCCAGTCGGGCGGGCAGGATCACGCGCTCCGAGGGCACTGGCGAATCGAGGAGGGCGTTCCATGCGTCGGGTTTCGTGCGTTCGCCCGGGAATATCACGATCGAGCCGCCGCTCTCGAGAAACGCCGCCAGCGCGCGTCGGTCGGCGTTCGAGAGTTCGGGAAGGTCCAGGAGAAACAGCACCTGGTAGTCGCCCAGGTTCCTGGAGGTCAGGTCAGCCTGCACCAGGAGGTCTGGCGCGATGGGGGAAGCGGTGCCAGCGCCAGCAGGGTTCAGCGCCGGGACGAGGAAGAACGCCTCGTCGAGGATCGGTACAGGACCAGGCTCTGCCCGCACCACGCCGACACGAATGCGCTCGGGAATGACCACTGCGAAATAGCGTCTGTTATCCAGCGGGAGGACGTCCCCCGTTTCCACATCCACCCAGCCCGAGTAGACCCCTGGTGTCGGGAAACTGATGGAGAACGTCACCTCGGCTTCTGCGCCGGGGTCGAGGGAGATCGCCTTTTCCGAGGAGATGGAGCGTCCCACATAGAGCACGGCCTTTCCAAGGCGGGGGCGCCGACCGAAGTTTCTGG
>Ga0315298_1001242_pt1 | contig 47768 bp, 26 predicted proteins | sample WHS_1_MG_FD_203077 | JGI IMG/M metagenome (GOLD analysis project Ga0315298, IMG submission 203077) | Extremophilic microbial mat communities from Washburn Hot Springs, YNP, Wyoming, USA - WHS_1_MG | ecosystem: Environmental > Aquatic > Thermal springs > Hot (42-90C) | place: USA: Wyoming...
AACCCCACTTCTTCAGCAGTCAGATAATCGCGATCCTGGCAGCCATTTTGTTTCCCGTGTTCGCCAGGGCTCGCGAGAAGGCGCGACAGGCCAGCTGCCAGAGCAACCTTAAGCAGCTTGGGCTGGCCATCCTCATGTACGCCCAGGACTACGACGAGTGCTTGCCGTGGCATTGCGTTGGCTGGGGCAGGTCATCGTTCTGGATCCAAGGGACCTATCCGTACGTGAAAAACGCTCAACTTTCGATTTGCCCCAGCTACGGTCGCGGCGTTGACTCGGTGCAGGTTTGGGATGGGCAGCAGATTGTCGCGTCCACGGCGTACGGGGGCCGAAGCTACGGCTTCAATTTTGAGTTGAGCGGTGTGAAAATAGGCCGCGCCCAGTTCCCTGCAGAGCTAATCATGCTTGCCGATAGTTCGGTATGTCCGGACCCCCGGAACCTCGGGGCTTGCGGGTGCTGTTACATTGCTCCGGCGCCCCGCAGCGGCTGCTGTGCGCAAAACGCTCCGTGGGGACGCATGTCGGCTAGGCACAACGACGGCGCCAATCACGCTTTTCTGGATGGCCACGTCAAGTGGCTCAAAATCCAGGAGAACATTCACGGCAATACGGGTAGCAGTCGGTACTGGCGGCTGGCTGGATAGGGACGCGGCAGGCTGTCCAAGGGTCGTCAGAGCCGCGCGTGGCCGCTCCTCGCGGCGACAGAGCACAGTGGAGGTTATCGTCCCCGGCCAGCACGGTGCTGGTCGGGAGGGGCTGCCGCGCGAGGGTGCCGTCCGTTTGCCGTGGTGGTGCGGCTTAGCGTAAAATGGGACTGAGGTGATGGGGTTCGCCGCCGCGCCACGAAGGTCGCGGAAACTGTCGCCGGAGCGACTGATAACCCCTGCTCTCGCAAAGGAGGCAGGGGTTTTCTTTTTGCTCGTGTATCTAGGCTGGAGGGTGTGCGGAGGCCATGAGAGAGCATAAGCATCGCCCGCCGGTGGCGGAAGGGCCGGACAAGCCATTGCCGGATGAGACCAAGGAGCTATCGGCCCGTCAGCGGCGGCAGCATCTCCTGTCGCTTTACGTGTCCGCTTGCGACTACGCGCGGCAGCTTGAGGGCGCGCTGGTGGAGGGCCGTTCCCCGACGGGTTACGGCTCGCCGCTGACGCCCCTGGATGCTGAGACGGCCGAAGCCATCCTGGGGCACGTTCGCAAATATCTGGAAAAGCTGCGCGGGTTCGTGGAGGAACTCGCGCCTAAAGAACTTGAGGCCCACGAGCGGGCCCAGCCGCGAGCTAATACGTTGGTGTGGGCTTCGAATTTGCTTGAGCGGCTGCGGCAGATCGGCGAGGAGTTGAGCCCGCGGCGGCTCAGCCGGTATGGCCAGATGCCCTGCGAGCCGGAGCGGGTCACGGCGCTGCGGGATGAGCTTTTGGCCCTCATAGCGGAGGCGCGGGAGGCAGGCGGGTTGCCCGATGGCGTCCCTGGCCGTGCCGGAGCGCCGGCCGAGGGCCAGCGCGTCAAACCTCGGCGACCGTCCGGCGGATGATGTCTTCCTGGAGTTCGCGGCTGCAGCGGACGAAGTAGTCGCTGTAGCCACCGATGCGGACGATAAGGTCGGCGTATTTCTCCGGTTGGCGCTGGGCGGCCCGAAGGATTTCCGCGTCGGCGACGGTTATCTGCACCTGCTGGCCGCCCATGCAGAAGTAGCCCTTGATCAGCCCGACGACCTTGTGGCGGCTCATGGCGTCCCGGAAGCAGCGGGGGGAAAGGGTGAGGTTGCACAGGATGCCCATGGGGCCGAGGGTCTGGTCGAGGCCTGCGGCGGCGGCGAGGGCGGCCGTTGGCCCCTTGGTAGCTCGGCCAGCCAGCGGGCCGACGCTGTCTTCGACTGGCTCTCGCGCGTGGCGGCCGTCGGGCGTTGCGGCCAGTTGTCGGCCAAAGTCTAAGTTGCGCCCCAGAACAATTACTCCGCCGCCGTACCGCCCGCCACGGCGAGTGCGGAAGCGCTGCAGAAGCTCCCAGAAGTGATTGGCGACGCGTGCGGCCATGGCGTCGGCGTCGGGGTTGCCCTGGCCATACTTGGGCTGGCGGAGCAAAAGCTGGCGCAGGCTTTCGGCGCCCTCGAAATTGGTGCGGAGAGCCGCAAGAAGCTCAGCCATGCTCACGCGCTGTTCTTCAAACACCACCCGTCGGAGGGCCGTGAGGGCGTCGGCGGTGACGGCGATGCCGAGGGTCATGATTTCGCCGCTGCCGTAGATGGCGCCGCCGCCGTCGGGGTCGAGGCCGCGTGAAAGGCAGTCGGAGGTGAGAAGGGCGCGGAATATCTTGGCCCCCAAGCGGCTGCGGACGGTCGAGCCGAGATTGCACACGGCAACCATTTGGGCCGTGGCAGCCAGGACCTGGCGCTCATAGGCCCGCCATAGGTCGTCAAAGGTCGAAAAGCTCACCGGGTCGCCGGTGGCCGGGCCTAGCCGCTCCCCAGTGAGCATATCAACCCCGTCATTGAGGGCCAATTCCAGACACTTGGCCAGGTTGAGGTTGCCGTCCTCGCCGCCGAGATTGGACTTGCCGGGTATTTGAATTTCCGTACAGCCGCCAAAGGCATATTCGCGGGCGTCTTCCAGACGGATGCCAACGCGCTGAAGGGCCGGGATGATGACGTCGTCGTTGTAGATGGCCGGCATACCCGTACGGGCTCCGATAACCTCCACACATCGCTGCCAAAGCTTCTCGGGACTACCGGAGAACACGCGCACGGAGACGTTTGGGGCTGGTAGGCGGAGGCGCTCCGTGACGTCCAGGCAAAGATACGTAAGGTCGTTGGTGGCGTCGCGGCCGTCGTGGGTCTGGCCGCCCAGGGCCATATTCCACCCGCGGACCTCGTTGAAGCGCACCCAAAGGTCTTCGAGAAGCTCGCGGGCTTGGCCTAGGGTGAGGCGGCCGGCCGAAAGGTCGTCGCGCAGGAAGGGCCACATGTACTGGTCGAAGCGGCCCGGATTGTCGCAGCCATCGTAGAGGAAAACGAACCAGAAGAGTTGCAAGGCCTCGCGGAAGGTGGTGGGTGGCTGCGTGGCGATGCGCTCGCAGGCGGCGGCGGCCTGGCGCAATTCCGCGCGGCGTGGTTCGGGGAACTGGCTGCTCGCGGCGGCCTGTGCCGCGGCTGCTGAATAGGCACGAATGTAATCCTGCAGACCCTGGAGGGTAAGGAGGGCGGCGCGTGCGAGAAGGCGGCCACGCTCAGTGGGATGGTTTTCGGCCCAGTGGCTGGCGGAATCATGTAGGCCGGCCAGCCCGTCGCGCATGAGGCGATGCCAGTCAATGACCATGTGGCCTTGATATTGCGCGCCCCAATAGAGGGGATTGTGAGAGACCAGGCCGCGACGGGAAAGCTCATGGCTGAAATGGCTGGCGAAGGTCTCCGGCCCGATTTCTGCCACGATGCGCTGCAGATAGGCGGCGTATTCGGGCGGGCAATCGGGAAGGGAGCGCAGGTGCTCCGCCAGGCCTGCGTCAACCTCCAGGCCAACGGTGTAGAAGGTCCTGACTACGCGAACAGGTCTCGGCTCGCCGAGTATCAGGTGGAGGTCGTCAATCTGGGGCGCCGTAGCGCGCCAGGTGGCGGCCTCAACGCCTGCCACGCGCAGGTAGCGAGGCTGGCCTTCGGTGGCCCACCAGGCCTCTGCCCCAGGTTCCTGCCAGTCGTATGGGCGCGGGGTCGTGGGCGAGGTGCCAACAGGCCGATGGAGCCGCCTGAGAAGTTCGGCTATCCGCGCCGTTGACGGACGGGCCGCTGTCCCTTCGCAAACGCAACCTGCTTCAAGCTTAGAGACCGTCTGGCTCACAGCACTCCTGCCCCAAGAAAGGTTTTCCGGTGGCTGCGCGACAGTATGGCGATGCTCCCGTGTTTCGTCAACGACCTGGGGCATGGACGGTGACGGGCTTGGCGCGGCGGCCTGGGGCTTTGGTGCGAAGGGGGTGCCATGGCTGTCGCGTGAGTGGTGCCTAGGGAGGCGAAGAAGCAACCATGTGGCATCGGGCACGGACCGGAGCAAGGCTTCGTTGTTCAAAACGCAGGGCGTGCTTCCAAGGTGGTGTGCAGGTGGTGCCGCCGCAAGAAGGGGGCTTACGCCCCCACGATGATATTTGCTTGCTTCGCCCCTAGAGAGGCCGCCACGGGGAGGGGCCTTACTCTTGTGCTTGAGGGCGGAGGATGCGTGGAGTCACGAACATGAGGGGATTGGAGCTATCGTACACGCGCACGTCGTGGAGAAGGCCGGCAAACCGGCGATGGGCCTCGTCCCGAAGGTTACGCATCCCGCCGATAATGATTGGCTCGCCATCGGGTACGTCCACGGTGGTGGCGACTGACTGGTATCGCACTATGGGTATGACATCACCGCGGGGCGAGGCCACGAATCCTGCCCCATAGCTGAAGGTGGGCCGCAAGACCATCCGCACGGTCTCGTTGCCCAAAACGATGGGGAGCACCCAGAGTTGCAGACCAATGAAGACGGCGTCCGGCTCGTAGTCCACGTGGCGGCGGCCGAAGAAGTCATACCAGACGCGAGCCGTGAAGAAGGGCAGGACCTGGCCGAAACCGACCTCAGCAGGCAGGCCGGAGGTGGTCGTCACATTGATGCCGGTCTCAGTGCGGGAGCGGCTGAGGCGGTCTTCGATGCCGAGCAGCAGGTCAGCGCGGCCACGGCCCCAGCGTAGGAGTGTAGCTGCGTCTCCGGGGACGTTGCCGACACTGGCGACTTCTGTGTCGCCGTTCCACACGTGGAAGTCAATCCCCCAACCCTTGACCACCTGCACGGGCGTGTCGCGCACGGTTACCTCAACGTTGACCATTGGCACGGGCTTGTCGAGAAAGGCGATGATTTCGGCGAGGCGGTCGAGGGCGTGTGGAGTGCCGCGGGCGAGGAGGGCGTTTCGGCCCGGAAGCGCTACCGGTGGCTGAGATAGCTGCGGGATGTCAAAAATCTGGGCGAGGCGGGCGACGGGTTCATCTGGTGGGTCGGCGGGGAGGATGTCGGCGTAAAACTGCCAGCGGGGACGGTAGCCGTCTGCGCGGTCGGGTGGTGGTAGTGTCCGCAGCCCGCGGTCCACTACGTCGGCCGCCCAGCCCCTGGTGACGGCTTCGGGGTCAGCCGCGGGCCTGGCGCCGCCAAGGAGCGCAGCGACGTAATTGGCGTCAGCCTGGCGGAGCTCGAAAACCCTCACGGTTTCGGTGTCGGCTGCTGCCAGCGCCGTAACCAATACCGTCAACAGCCCTATTGTCACGGCTCGCATGATGGCCAGAAGAATCACCACCTGTCTACTACCTTCCCCCGTAGTTAGGGACGCCTGGGAAAGCCCGCAAGTTCCGCCGCCGCGGGTGCGGAGGGCGGTAGCCGCCATGTATCCTCGTCGCTGGACGCCTTCAGGGTCACACGAAGGCGAAGGTGGTTTCAGGGCGATGGTCTTTGTTTTCGAATAGAAGGCGCAGGGTGTCCGTTGGGCTATTGGGTTGCCAGGCCAGGAGGACGCAGTTCACGCCGGCCTCGAAGTCAATGTCGGAAACATAAGCCGGAAGCCCGGGTTGAAGCGACAGGTCTGCCCACGGCGCGCCGTTGACCCACGCCTTCACCCGACCGGCCCCCTCAAGCCGTAGGAAGGTCTGCAGGTCCGGGTTAGGCAGGCCGCCTAAGGTTTGCATCATCTTTCTCGGTTCCGGTGTGCTGACGGCCAGGCCGAGGACTATAAGACCATCGCCGGGTACCTCTGGCGCGCTCAGGATGCCGTTAGGGGTCTCGATTCGCGCCCAGCCGGGCCATTCTCGGAAGGTGAAGGCCTCGCCAAGGTGTTCCACCTGGCGGCGGCTCAGCGACAGAAGCTCCTTTAGGCTTTCATCGTCGAGGGCGCGAGCAGCGCGGACGGAAGTTGGGAAACCTTCGCTTGCGCGGCCTGAGGTGGGCGTCGAGGGGCCGGTGAGGATGTCCGTAGCCGTCTGGACGCCCAGGTTCCACAGCAGCAGTCCCAGGAAGCGGCGGAACTGCCACAGGTCGGGCCGCCAGAGTATCTGGCAGAAGATTACGCGTCCCTCTCCGACCGGCACCTCGACCAGGGCGCCGCCGACGCGCGGCGGCGGGCCGTCGAAGTACTCGCTCACGGTGGGCATGCGCAGCCACTCGGAGGCCTTGTCGTCTCCGAAAAGCCTGTCGAGACACGAGCGGGTGGCGTTTTCGAGGTGGTTGCGGCCGCCTTCGGCGACTAGTAGGTGGTCCACTATTGGGTTCTTCGCGCCGGCCGGGCGGTAGGGCCAGTTGTCCAGCCAGCATGTGTCCTCGTTGCTGAGGCCGGCCAAGAGCGGGGAAGGGTTGGGGGCGATGAGCTGGTAAACAGGATGGGCAGGTTGGAACAGCTTCAGGCGGACGCCGGTGACTGCTTCCCAGTATCTTCTTGCGGCCTGGGTAAGGCCCCAGACGATGATGGTGTTGCCTTTGGCGGCATGGGCGGCCCAGGCGGCAGGTTCGATTTCGGGCACGGCTTCGCCAGCCAACACGCACACGTCACCAGCAGGTCCGTCGCTGACCAGCGTCCATGCAAAGCCGAACTGAGGCAAGGCATCAGGCAGCAGTCGGGCCATATAACGGTCCATGCCCACCGTGGCTCCTGGCTGGGACTTGTACGCCGCCAGGTAGGCCAAGGCGTTCCGGAGGAGGTGGTCGGCTAGGGGCAGGTCCGTGAGGCGGTCGGAGAGGCGCAGTTGGCTGGCGATAAGGCAGCCGGCGCCGACATTAGCCTGGACCAGGGGCGTCCAGCGCAGGCCGCCGGTGCCGAAATCGCCACCGCTGCTGTCAATTATCGGGCGCACCACCTGCTCGCCGGCGGGCTTGACGTAGGGCAGGGCCGTCACCCACGAGTCCGATGAGGGCAGCCCGTACGGATCGTCGCCGAAAAAGCGCAGGTCTTCTTCCGTGATGCCTGCTAGGACCGGATGGGTTGCGTCGCGGACGTGGGCGATTTCCGTGGGCATTGGCTCGATGGAGAGACCGGGGAAGGGAGAGTTAGTTTGTTCGAGGATGAGGACGCGGCCGCCAGCCATCATAAAATCGCGCAGGCGCGCATTTTGCTGACTACCGGCCTCGATGACGCGCTCGCCCACAATCAGGACGGGCGTGGCCTCCGCGTCTAAGGGCACATCCTCGCCAACCTGCACGGCCGTCACGCCGTGGGCCTCGAGCCACCCAAGCACCGCACTGTTTCCCCAGACGGCTATGGTAGGAAGGCTCAGCGGTTCTGTGCGAACTTCGGCTGCTACGAGCTTGACCCGACGGCGCACTTCGTCTTCCCCCGCCGGACAAGCAAAACGGGTCACTATCTCAGCCTGTCCGGGCTGCGCGTCGCAGAGAGGGATTTCCCATTCGGCGGCCTCGGTGCAGCCTGGTGCTACGGCCAAGGGCACAGTGTCTTCCCAGACGGTGTGTCCTTCCTGCTCAAGCCGCACAGTAAGCGAGCCGTCTGCGGGCTGGGCCAGGTCGTTCACGACCCAGACGGAGTGAGGCGCGGCCCTGTCTAGATAAAACTGGTTACGTTCCTGGCGAACTACAACGGCGAGTTTGCGGAAGGCGCGGCGCATTATCTCGAAACTGAAGCCTGGCCTGTACCCAGCGCCCTCTTGCCACCAGGCGTATTCTGATTCGTAGGGCTTGTGGGCCAGGGGCTTGGCGTAGCGGCTTTGTGGCTGATCCCAGCGGAATTTGCGGGCTTCGCCGGGCCGGAAATTGTCTAGGCCTGATGTATTCCAGATGAACAAGCAGCTAACCTCATTGGCGCGCCCAAGCTCGACTATGCGGGCGGCGTCGGCGGCGATGGAACGCGAGAGGGCGGCGTAATCAGCGAAGACCTCGTCGTTCGCCCAGATGAGGGCCGTGTAGGGCGAGCCGTAGTGCCACCGCCCTACCTCGCCCGCATGAAGCGGCCGGCGCCGGTCCCACCAACCCAGCCCATGGCAGTTGGTGCCGTAATGCCGCGAGATGATTTCTTGAGCCTCCTCATTCCACAGGGAACTATCGCCCTCGTGGTAGGCCGGGCGCGTGGGGTCAAGCTCCCGAAAAAGGGCGCGTAACTTGGGTAGCTCTTCTCGCGCCGACGGCATTATGTTCAGCGCCCAGCGCATTTCATTCTCGACGCTCCAGAGGACCAGGGACGGGTGATTCTTGTCCCTGCGCACCATCCGGCGTACGTGCTCGCGCGCTCGCTGCCATAGCTGAGGGCTGTCGTGGCCGCGCTGGTAGGAGCCGTGAAGAGCAGTCTCTTGGCAGACGAGCAGGCCCATCTCGTCGGCTATATCGAGGAAGTACTCGGGGTGCGGGAAGGTGTGCATGCGGACATAGTTACCGCCCAGGTCGCGGATTTGGGCGTACCATTTGCGGACGTACTCCGGCCGCAGCCAATGGGCATGGGCTTTGTGGCACCATTCGCCGCTCCAGCGCTGGGGCACCCCGTTGAGCATGATGCGATGGCCCTCTATCCAGACTTCGCGGAAGCCGAAGCGCGTGCGGGTAATGTCCATGGGTTCGCGGCCGTGCCTGATTTCGGTGCGTAGCTGATACAGGTGTGGGTCGTGGGGGCTCCAAGCGCGGTAGTGCTCCCAAGCTGCCTGTTGGACCACCGTGGCTGTCGCCCCTGCCTCTATTGAGATGTCCATTTCGGGCAGGGCGAGAACTTCATCGCGCCCGTCTTCAATAATGGCCGCCACCGTGCCCGTGAAGGGCTTGTCGCCAGCGTTGCGCACGGCAGTGATGACGGTGATTTTTGCCTCACGCACCGACGTGCGGATGGTCACGTCCTCTGCGTGGACGGCGGGGCGCCCCTCAAGCTCTACGTCTTGCCAAAGGCCGGCCTGCTCGGTAGCGATGCAGCAGCCCCAGGGAACTTCGATGAGCTTCGTGTTTGGGTCATCGGGGTGGTCGAAGGTAGGAAATTCCACTAGGAAGATGGCAACTTCGTTCTCGCCCGTGCGCAGGACCTCCGTGACGTCCATCGGTTCGCCGATGAACATGTCGTCCTGGATGGCTATCTTGCGGCCGTTGAGGAAAATGTGGGCTTGGGGTATGGCGGCGCGGAGAGTAAGAAACAAGCGGCGATCGGGCGAGGCCTCCGGAACGGCGAATCTCGTCCGTGCCCAGCCGCTGCGGGAGCGCCGCCACCGCTCGGGATAATAGTGGTCCGTGAAGAAGCCAGGGACGACGTAGGCGTTAGCGGCCCAGCCTTTTGTGGGCACTTCGTCTGGGATCGCGGGATTGGCGGTGTCGGGCTGCTCAGCCGGTTGAAAGTCCCACCAGCCATTGAGGAGCCGAACTTGACGCTCTGGGTTCCGGCGCGTCATTGTGTACCCCCTCAGTGGTTCGGCGATTTGCCGGTGAAGAGATTTCCGGTGCGGCGGCGGGGGTCCTTCGTGCTGAAGGACGAAGATACTACGGCCCAGAAGGGTCGGGTTGCTTGCAACCGTCGCTGGGGTCGTGGTTGCCCTCGACCGGCTGGGTTTTTTGTGGTGCGTCAGGGCTGGAGGGTCAGCTTAAGGACGCGCTGGTTGCCGCTGTCGGCTACCAGGGCGCGAGTGCCGGCGAGAGCGACGAGGGTTGGAGCATTGAGGTGGGCCTGGTCGTCGCCGGCTTCGTCGGTGTGGCCGAACTGTGCCAGGAACCGCCATTCGGTCCAGTCAAGCCAGACGACGCGGTGGCGGTCTGTGTCGGCCACGAGCATCCAAGGACCATCCACGGCCATCCGCAGGCGCGGCCCGAAGTGCTCCTGAGGCTCCTGGCCCCAGGCCGAGAAGCTCGCGGCTGCGCGGTAAGCATCGCCTTCGGGTTCCAGGAGCACGACGCGGCCCTGGTCGGCGATAAGCAGGCGGCCGTCGGTGAGTGCGGTAATGTCGGTGGGTTTGCGCAGGCCATCCGGCAGGATCTGGACGACCTCAGCCGCCGCAAAGTCGGGCCGAAGGTCTGGCAGCCATATTGGGGCACGCCAGATTTTGCCCTCGGCGTCTGCGACGAAGATTTTGCCGCTGGATTGGCCAGGGGGCTCATAAACGCCAAGGCCGATGACGTCCTTCATCGGCACCGGCTCGCCCACCCGCTGGGCTTCGTTTCGGTCGCCGACGCGGTGGCTAAAGATGGTCGGGACGGGGTTTCTCTGCTCCAGGTCGTCGAGGCGGTATTGGGCGGCGAGGCTGAGGAAGCGGTCGTCACGGAAGTACACGGGGGTGACAGCTATGTGCAGCTCGGCCTTCCGCGGAGGGGCGTCGGCGGCATCTTCCCAGCGCCACCAAAGCTGGCAGCGGGCGGTGCCAACGGTGGCCCAACCTGTGTGCGAGAGGCCGAGGCTGGCAATCGTGGGAAGAGCCCCGACGCGCCGAATGAAGTCGAGGCGTTGGGTAGAAGGATGCCAGTGGGCTAGATAGAGGGCGTCGGGCATGGCTGTGGTTATGGCCAGTAGCTGCGGGCGTTCGGGTGCAGGGGGCAGGTTGGTGCCGGCGCTCTCGGCTACGTCAATCACTTGGGTTGGATAGCCAAGCTCGTGGTGCCACTCGACGATGCGGCCAGGGGCGCCTGCGCCCGCCAGGTCGAGCCGCGAGAGAAAGCCGTACCAGGCGGTCTCCCAGAGGGCGCGGCCAGCGAGAGACACGACACCGCGGAACTGGGTCGGTATCGCCGGGGTTTTGGTGCACGCGACGGGGAAGCCGTCGAGAAGGGTGCCGTCTGGGCGAAAGGCGCCGAGGGCATAGTCTGTCGGCTGGTCTTGGCCGGGCAGACGGAGCGAGGCGCCGACGTAAATGACGCGACGGGAGGAGTCCGCGTCGGCGCCGGCGGGGTAGAGGCCCTCGACGGTGAATGCAAGACGTATTGAACCGCCAGAATTGGGCGAAATCAAGTACACGCCGAGCTGTCCTTCGGCAAGGTCCTGTGGCTCGGTCACCAGGACAAGCTCGTCGCCGAGAGGGTGGCCTGCCAGGATGGGCGGAATCCAAGGGCGGCGCTCTTTGGGCAGGTCCGTGGGCAGGGGCCGGGCTGAGAGCCGCTGGTGAGGTTCCTGCCTCGTGGGCAGGGCGAAAATGGCCCGGTTGCCGTTGGGCAGGCGGCCGAGGAAGTACAAAGTGCCATGAAGGAGGGCGAAGTTCTTGCTGTCAGCGATGGAGCCGGTCGGCTCGATGGGGAAGCTATCAATCAGGCGGCCGTCGAGGGACAGGCGGTTGATGCGGTCTCCGCCGCTGTGCGAGAGGGTGAAATCGGCGTCGGCGGCCACCCCAGTGGCACAGCGGTCGAAGGGCAGAGAGCCGGCGCGGACAAGGGTGGGGCCGGCCTCGCCACTATTTCCGAGGACGCCGATGACCTGGAGGGCGGCTGCGTGGGATGCGGCGGCCTGCAAGGTTGCCCAGGCTATCAAGACCACGCCGGCGATGGAGCAAACCTTGTGGGGCGCAAGGGAACGCCTTGACCACTTCCCCAGGCCCACCGCGTGTCTACTCAATCCGCATCAGCCCCCATTTGGATGGTTCTAGGCGAGCCTCGGAGGGGATGTCGTTGATGATTGCCGTATCTTTGTTAGCGTAGTCGAGGCGAAAGGCATTTCGGCTACCGCCGGCGTCGGAGTAGATTACGCCGACATCACCCTTGAGCACAGTGCCGGGCTTTGGACTCCAACCTAGGACCGCGAGGGGGACGGCCGCCTCAAGAACGTATCCACTGGCCTTTCGAACGACGGCCACCTGGGCTCCCTCAGCGAGAACTACTCGGTCGAAAGGCTCGGCCCCCGTTGGGGAGCTGAAAAGCCTCGGTGCCCGCTCTCCCTCACGCACGACGGGCTGATACAAAACACACGCGCCCTGGCCGTCGAGGAGGGTAAAAATGAGCCGGACGTCGCCATGGACAGGGCGAGTGCGGCGCGGGTCGGCTGAGGCGTCGGTGCCCAGGAATACTTCGCAGCAGTCGCCGGATTTGAAAGCCAAGGCGAAGTCCTTTGCGGAGTTGAGCATGGGTGAGTCATCGCGGACGTCGAAGGCGACGAGAAGCCTGGCGTCGTCGTAGGCAAGGGCAATCCTGGCCCCGCGCGCGCCGGCCTTGATTTCGGCCGCTCCAGTCATGTCCCAGTCGCGCAAGTCGCCGTCCACAGTCACGGGCCTGATTGCCCTCGCCATGCGCAGCGGTGGCACTTCAGCGGTCAGCCCCTGGCGCCGGGCCGCCACCTCCACGGCCTTCTGGTGGTCGGCTTCGCTCAGGTGGAAATCCGCATCGGACCGGCGGAGAGTATCCAGCCCCGTGACTTCCCACACTCGCAGGTCCGTGTCGCCGGCCATCAGGTACGCCCTGCCGTCATCGCGGTTGCGGAAGAGAAAGCCCGAGAAGTTTTCCGGCCAGACGGTGTTTTCGTCGGCAGGCGGGCCGTAGCGGTTGTCCTTGCACAGCGAGGCCACCCAGAGGCCTTCGGTGGTGAGGAGGTTGAACTGGCCGAAGTACCCATTGACGCCGAAGATGGTGAGGCCGTTGTCGAGAGTGGCCTTGCCGATGAATTTCATGGCGCCCACCACATCGCCGGGCCTGGACAGCGGGGCTTCGAGGCCGAAGCCGAGCCAAACGCGCCTGTAGGCCCACTGGCGCCTGCCGTCGAGAGTATAGCGGCAGATGCCCGTCCACTTGGCGCCCTTGCCGTAGGCATCGCCGCCGCGCTGCTCCAAAAGATAAACACACTCGCCGTCCGGCATAACCTCCTGAATGATCGTGCCTTGGGGCAAGGTGAACAGGGGCTTCTGCTCCGAGGGCCTAGGGTAAACAGGCACGCCATCGCGCCATTCTTGCACCGGCACGCGCCAAAGGCACTCATCCCTCGCGCTCCAGATGGTCATATCTTCGTCAATCCAGGCGCCCCAGTACAAGCCCCAGAACTTTTCCACGCGCTCGAAAAGCATTTCGCTTTCCTGGAGCAGGCCGTCGTCATTTTCGTCGTGCCAGCGGAAGGCCCAGGGCCAAGGGTTGCTCCAGAATTCCTCGCGGATGGCAGCAGGTAGGTCTATCTTGGTCAGGCCATGGAGCATGAGGGCGGAGCCAGGTATCACGGCCGAGACAGGCTGACCGACAAAGTCGCGGACGCGGTAAATGACGACGCCGCCTCGGCCGGCGTGGGCGAGGTATAGCTGGCCATCATGATGCCGGAAGCGGAAGGCCTGGCCCATGAAGCCGCCGTCGGGAGTGAGCTGTAGGCCGTGCATCTGGGGGCGGACCAGCGTTGCCAGGGGCCGCGACTTGCCGGTGGCATAGTCAAGCTCAAAGAGCGTGTTGTGGAGATTTACGTATGACGGATGTTCCTCATCAGCCTTCCCCTCCACGGCATAGGCCCCTGGGCCGAGCAGGTCTGCGATAAGCTTGCCGTCGGTGCTCCACACGCTTACGCGCCGCGGGGTGTCGTCAAATTCGGTCACCCAGACCTTGCCATCGGCATCCACGGTCAGGCCAGCCGGTCGCAGCATCCCCTCAGGATCGTACAAGCCCACCCAGGGCCGGCCGCCAGGCTTGCCTATGGTGCCGGCGGGCGTGCCATCGGGCTGGAATACCCTCACGCACATCGCGTCGCCGCAGTCGGTGACGTAGATGCGACCATCAGGGCCCACTGCCACGCCCCAGGGCGCCGCCAGGCCATCGGCCAGCTGTGTTGCCTGGCCCGTGGCAGGGTTCAGGCGCGCCAGCCCGTTGCTGCTGACGGCGACAATGGTACCGGAGGGCTCAGCGGCCAGCCCTACGGGCGCCGGTAAGGCGTACTCAGCTACCTTTTCGCCAGAGCGCCAATTGAAGGCAATGATTTTGTTTTCCAGCCGCAGCGACGCATATACCACGTCGCCAATGACTGCGATACCCATGAGATTGAGGCCCACTTCCTGCGGCCCGAAATCATGAGTTTGGAAGCGCTCCCAGGGGCGCTTGCGGGTTATTTCGGGGTGGTAGATGCTCAGGCGCTCGTAGGGCGTCAGTTCGGGCGGCTTGAGGGCGTCGGGCCATTCGCTGACGACGAGGGCCCGCTTGCCGAAGGGAAAATTGATGGGCCGGCCTGTTTTGGCGTCCCAGAGCACGATGGCCGCCGTATTCTTTTCTCCCCCGCCGCCCCAGGGGCGGCCGTCCTGCGCTACGAAAACCCGCTCCCCGTCGGTGGCCATGGCCGTTAGAAGTATGCCGATGTCGAGCACGCAGCCCTGCCCCCAGTACTTGCGGGGCTTACCGTCGGGAGTTAGTTGGCGGTCCACGGCGATGACGGCCCAGCCCGCTTCGCTAATCATCCAGCCCAGGTAGACGCGGTCGGCGTGAGAGCAGGCGGCGATGGGTGGGGCATGGTCGCCACCCCAGGCGCCAGTGCCGTCGTCGGTGCGCCACGGGGGGTTGCCGGCGCTGTGGAGCGAGGCAACATAGCGCTGGCCCACGCCTCGGTGGGTAAGCACTTTCACGCGATACCGGCCCGGTGGGAGTGGGTTACCATCGTCGTCCAGACCGTCCCAGCGAAGCTGGAGCACCTTGCCGGCGGCTTTGCCGGCTAGCTCCGTCACGGGAAGAGTGCGCACCAGCACACCGCTGGCGTCGAAGACCGCAGCGCTCACCACCCTGGCTTGCGGGTCGGGGAGGGGCAGGGACAGGGTCAGGGGCTGGTCGCGCTCCCCAGGCGCCCTGGGGCGTTCTGCGGCGGTGAGGCGGCCCTTCCCTAGGAAAATGGCCTGGCCCCACATGCGTGCACCCTGAAAGGAAAATCCCGCTTCTCGTATCACCTCGTTGAACGTCAGGACCTGCTTCCAGCCGGTGCTGTCGCTCCACTGAGGCTGGAAGACAATGGCTATGCGTTCGCCTGGTTTCGGTGGCCCTGGGGCATTCAGTCGAGACCATGGCACCCGCGCCTCAAGCGTGTAGCCCTTGCCATCCTTGTCCGCCTTGAAAGCCACCCCGGCATCGCGGCCCGTCCAAATTCTCGTCCCGTGGTAGTCCATACCGTACTGAATATGGAGCACGGGTAGCCTTTTGTCCGTGAAGTGCCACATCGTGAGGTGGCAGATGCGGTCGGAGTTGGAGTCGGGTAAGGGATATGGCGCAGAGGGGTCACTGCACAGCCGCACCTGAAGCGCGTCGGCATTCCAGCCGACATTCGGTTCCACGGCGGGGTCGTGGCGGTTGAGAAGGGGCGTTTCGTCTACGAAATGAGCCGCTATGTAGAGGGCTTGGGCGTCGTACATGAGGGCCAGGCGCACGGTAAACTTCGGCCGCAGGGCCTCGTCAAAAGCTGACTCGATGGCGGCGCTCAGGTCCCAGTCCTTCAAGTCACCGTCGAGGAGCACCTTGCCTGCGGGCACTGCCAGGATGCGGTCGGTGCGTGATACCTGGGCCCACGCCGGCAGGCTGCAAAGCGCGACGGCAAGCCAGACCAAAGGTGCACGCATGATGCTCAACTCCCGCAATAGAACAGCCGTCTCCCAGGCTGCTATGTATTCACCTGGGGAAGGCCAAATCCTGTCAGCCCAAGTTTTGCCTTGACTGGGAGCGGCGGGTGGGAGAAAATCGGTCTGCCCGGAGGGCCGGGGCAGCGATTTCCCCTGCGGCGCCGCGCCTGGGAAGCGGTCCTTAGCGTTGACACCCCGCCGCTGCCCGCCTATACTGCGCTAGTGGCGTCCGCGGCCTACGGGCCGCGGACGTGTGTGATTGACAGGAGGCCTGGTTGTCGCCATGTCCAGCAACCTGTGGAGGCTTGTGGTGATACTCGGGGTGTTCCTGGTGTCCTTCGAGGTGGCTTTTCAGCCCATTGGGCGCCCTCAGCAGGAAATACAGAGCACCTTCCGGGTGACCTTTTCCGCACCGGTAGTGCCTTCGGGGACCGATGAGGCCAAGTTCGTGGAGGAGATTAAGGCGGCGCTGAAGGCTGGTGGCGTGGGCGAGGATGAGTTGGACAAAATCCGTGTCATTAATGACCGGGAGCTGGAAATCTCCACCCTGGCCCTGGACCAGCAGCAGGCCACCCGCGACAAGGAGAACATTCAGGCTGCGCTGCAGCGCAAGTACCCGGACAAGCAGGTGAGCGTGGGGCTGCCGCCAGGGGTTGGGCAGGCCCGCCAGCCCTTATGGCGGCTGGGCAATGCTCTGGCCATCTACCGACCGATGCCGCGCATCAACCTGGGCCTGGACCTTCAGGGCGGGGCGCACGTGGTGCTCCGGTGCCTTCCCTATGCTCGTATGACGTTCACCGTGCCCGAGTCGAAGCCCTTCGTGATGCCGGCGACCGAGGAGGAACGAAAAAGCGTTGCCCCGAACTGGAAGACGACGGAAACGGCTGAGACGCTCAGCAAGCGGGTGCTACGTGCCTTGGCGGACTTGGGCCTCAAGCCTGAGGAAGTCCGTGTCGAGCTCGTCTCCCCGACGCTGCTCACCGTAGAGACCCATCCAGCCGACCAACGGGAACTCACCAAGCAGTCCAAAACCATTGTCGAGGTCCTCAAGCAAACCTATCCTCAGCTCAGTTACGAGGAAATAAAGGCGGAGGTGCCGGAGGCGGTGTTTCTTGAGGCCGGCATCGCTGAAAAGGTGAAGAACATAATTGACCGGCGTCTGTACGCCATGAGCGAAATCCGCGAGCCACTGATACAAGTGCAGGGCAACGACCGGATCATCGTCCAACTGCCAGGGGTGAGGGATCCCGAGCGCGTCCTGCGCATCCTTAAGAGCACGGCGATGCTCAAGTTCGTGCTGGTGCCGGCGCGCTACGAGCTAGCAAACCCCGGGGCCGAGGACTATGAGGAGTGGCGCGATCGCACCACTGGGCAAAGGGTCTCTTGGGCGCGGGTAATGGCCGAGTCAGAGGTGAAGTTCACGGGTCGGGACCTGCAGAGCAACGCCGAAGTCGGTCCTGGCCAGGCTGGGGACTGGGTGGTCCACTTCGAGCTGCAGCCAAAAAAGAAGCGGGAGTTCTACAACTTCACCCGCACCAATATCGGCCGCATCATGGCCATAGTGCTGGACGACCAGTGTCAGATGGCGCCGGTAATAAAGGACGCCATACCCGGCCAGGGTATTATCGAAGGGAACTTCACGACGCAAGAAGCGCGAGACCTGAAGCTATTGCTGAACGCCGGCGCGCTGCCCGTGCCGCTGGAGATTGCCGAGAACCGCACGGTCAGCCCGACCCTGGGGCGGGATAGCGTGGTATCGAGTTTCCGAGCGGGACTGATAGGATTTGCTGCCGTGGTGCTGTTCATGCTGCTTTACTACCGCCTGCCTGGGCTGGTGGCCGACATAGCCCTGTGTCTGTACGTAGTTATCCTCCTGGCAGTCCTGGTGACGGCGAACGTGACGCTGACCCTGCCGGGGATCGCGGGGTTGATCGTGTCAATAGGCATGGCCGTGGACGCCAACGTGCTCATTTTTGAGCGGCTGAAGGAAGAGTTGTGGGCTGGCAAGGGGATGCGGGCGGCTATCGAGGCGGGCTTTCACCGGGCCTGGACGGCCATTCTGGACTCCAACGTGACGACCCTCATTGCCTGCGCGGTGCTGTACTTCCTGGGCACGTCATCAATCAAGACTTTTGCGGTGACCCTGTTCCTGGGCGTCGTAGTGTCCATGTTCAGTGCCATTGTGGTGAGCCGTTGGTTGCTGGACATAGTGGGTTCCACACGGCTGGGCCAGCGGCTGGAACTGTACACGCCGGGCGCGCGGCAGTTGGCAGCGGCGCAGTCGGGTACTCGGGCCGGTGTTTAGGGCGGCCACCGTGGGCCAAGGGGGACTGACCAAGTGGATTTCTTTCGTCGCCAAAACTGGGACATCATCGGCAAGTCCTGGCTCTGGTTCACCATTTCCGCGGTGGTGTTGCTGGCGGGTATCGGGGCCTGGGCGGCCAAGGGGCTTAACTATGGCATTGACTTCACCGGCGGGACTCTGGTGGCCTATTCCTTGGGCCGCCCGGTGGCCACTAGCCCGGCTGAAGAAGTCGCGGTAATCGGGCAGATCCGCGATGCCCTCAAGACGATGGGTATTGAGTGCAGCGAGATTCAGGTTGCTGGCGGCGACCGGATTTACATCCGTACTTACGCCGTGGCCAACGATGAGGAGGCCGCGGCCCGGGACGAGGCCATCCGCGAGGCCTTGAACAAGCTTTACGGGGCGCAATACGGGCCGGTGACGCCGCTGGGGCGCGAGACGGTGGGGCCAGTGGTGGGTGGGGAGCTGCGGTCGTCGGCCCTTCGCGCCGTCATCATCGGCGAGCTTCTCATCCTCATTTACGTCTGGGTACGGTACCAGTTTTGGTTCGGACTTGCGGCCATCCTGGCCTTGGCCCACGACGTGATTGCCACCACGGGCACCATGGCGATTTTCCGCGTGGAGCTGAATTCTTGGTACGTGGCCGTGGTGCTGACGGTGGTGGGCTATTCGGTAAATGACACAGTGGTCATTTTCGACCGGACACGAGAAAACCGCGGTCGGCATCGGCATGCGCCCCTAGGGCCGGTGGTAAATGCCAGCTTGCTGGAGACCATGGCACGGTCCATCAACACCGTTTTGACGGTCGTCTTCACTTTGACGGCGCTGCTATTGTTCGGCGGACCGGTGATACACGGTTTCGCGTTGGCGATGCTGGTGGGGATTTGTTTCGGGACGTATTCCTCCATTTTCATCGCTGCGCCGCTCGTAGTCGTCTTTGACAACTGGTCGCGGCGGCGGAGTGGGAGGGCGGTGGTGACTCCCGCCTACTCGGCAGCCACTTCAGCGGGGCCTTCGGTTTCGCCGAACGCCTCTGAGGCGGAGGGGGTTACGGAAGCGGAGAAGCCGCGGGTCAGCGCTGCCGAGACGATGCGACGGGCGGCGGAAGCGGCCCAGGATGAGAAGCGGGAGCTCCGGCGCCTGCGGCGCGCCAAGAAGCGGGCCAAGCGGGCCAAGGGGAAGGGATAGGGCCTCCATGGGGCGGGCCGCTGCTGGTGTCGAAGAAGGCCGTGTGCTGGTCGCCACGGCGGCCCTTTCGGTGGCGTCGAATACGGCCTTGGTTGTCGCCAAGGGGGCCGTGGGCATCATCACCGGCGCCCTCTCGGTACTCTCAGAGGCCCTGCACTCCTTCAGCGACTTGTTGGCGTCCGCGATTGCCTTGACGGCCGTGGCCGTCGCCTCCAAACCGGCTGACGACCGTCACGAATTCGGCCACGGCAAATACGAGAGCCTCTCGGCGGTCATTGAGGGGCTGCTGTTGTTTGGTGCCGCCGCATGGATAGTCGTCGAGGCAGTCAGGCGGTTGGGCAAGCCTCCCGAGCGCATCATGGCGCTGCCAGGCATAATCGTAATGAGCGCGGGGGTGGTGCTCAACGCGGTCATCTCGAGTGTTTTGCTGCGGGCTGCCCGGCGGTATGGTTCGCCGGCGTTGCGGGCCGATGGGGTGCACTTGCGTGCCGACGTCGTCACCAGCGCGGCGGTGCTGGCGGGCCTGGGCCTCATTCACCGCGGCGCCCCAATGTGGGTGGATACTGTGCTCGCCGTAGCAGTGGCGGCTGTTGTTGTGGCTGAAGGGTTTGGGCTTGTGTCCGGGGGAGTGGGCGAGCTACTGGACGTAGCCCTGCCCAAATCGGAGCGCGACATAATCGAAAAAGTCTTGAGTGGCTATAGGTCCGGGCCCTACGTGGGCTACCACGATCTGCGTACTCGCCACTCAGGCCGGCAGCATGAGGTGGAGGTTCACGTAGTCGTGTGCCAGCAGCTTACGGTGGGGGAGGCCCATAAGATAAGCGACGAGTTGGCGGCGGCCGTGCGCGAGGCCCTGCCCAATACCCGCCTAGTTGTTCACGTCGAGCCGTGCGACGAAGAGGAGTGCACCAGGCTTCTGGGGCAGGGCCTCCTGCCCGAAAAATGCAGGCGGCGGGAGATGGAGGTTGCCCGAGCGGCCGATCGCCAGAGGCAAGCGGGAGGGATATAGAGATGTTGGAAAGGATTCTGAGGATACTCGAAGAGGATTGCCGCACCACCCCCAAGGAAATCGCTACGCGGCTGGGCATAGAAGAAGCGGAGGTGCAGCGGCTCATTGCCGAGGCCGACAAGCAAGGGGTCATCATGGGCTATGGGGCCATAGTCAACTGGGCAGCCGTTGCGCCGGAGCGCGTTTTTGCCTTCATTTCGGTCTCGGCGCAGCCGGAGCGGGACATCGGCTTCGACGATATTGCAAACCGCATTGCGCGTTTTCCGGAGGTGCACTCGGTCTACTTGGTGTCGGGCACGCACGACTTGACGGTGGTAGTGGAGGCGGAGGATTTTAGGGAAGTTGCTGCTTTCGTGGCGGAAAAGCTGGCGCCCTTGCCTGGTGTGCGTTCGACGGCCACCTCTTTCGTGCTGAAGATATACAAGTTGGAGGGGAGGCTGATGGGGGACGGCGGGGAGGGCGACAGGAGGCTTGCAGTATCGCCATGAGCCGGTTGCCATCGAGGTTGCGCATAAACAGCTATGTGGCGAACATGCCCCCGTCGGGGATACGCAAGTTCTTTGACCTCGTGCTGGGCATGGAGGACGTCATTAGCCTTGGGGTTGGCGAGCCGGACTTCCCAACACCTTGGCGCATGTGCGACGCGGCGGTAGACTGCATGCAGCGGGGCTATACCTCGTACACCTCCAACTTAGGCATGCTGCCCCTGCGGAGCGCCATCGCGGACTACTTGAGGGCTGAGTTCGGGGTCTCCTACGACCCAGAGACGGAGATACTGGTGACCAACGGGGTGAGTGAGGCGCTGGACCTGGTGATGCGGGCGCTGCTGGAGCCGGGCGATGAGGTGCTGGTGGCAGAGCCCTGCTACGTGGCCTATGCGGCGTGTGTTGAGCTGGCCGGGGGGCGGGCGGTGATGATACGCACGCGTGCCGAGGACGAATTCAAGCTGCGGGCTGACGACGTGGAGGCCGCCATCACTGACCGTACTCGCGGAATTCTGTTCGGCTACCCCAACAATCCCACCGGCGCCGTCATGACGCGAGAAGACCTTCAACCCATCGCCGAGGTGGTGGCGCGCTATGGACTGGTATGCATTTCTGACGAAATCTATGCCCATCTGACCTACAATGGGACCCACACGTGCTTCGCGTCGCTTCCGGGAATGAAAGAGCACACGGTGCTGCTCAATGGGTTCTCGAAGGCCTACGCAATGACGGGATGGCGGCTGGGGTACGCCTGCGCCCCGGCGCCGGTTATCGAGGCCATGAACCGCATTCACGCTTATACGGCGCTGTGTGCACCCATCTTGGCGCAGTTTGCGGCTCTAGAGGGGCTGCGGCAATGTCGACCTGAGCGAGATGCCATGATCGAGTCGTACGACCAGCGGCGGCGGTACGTGTTGGCGGCCCTCAAGGAGATGGGCCTGGATTGTTTCGAGCCAAAGGGCGCTTTCTATGTCTTTCCTTCGGTGCGGAGCACGGGGCTGGATAGCGAGGAGTTTGCGGAGCGGCTTTTGAACTCCCAGAAGGTGGCGGTAGTGCCTGGGAATGCCTTCGGGGCGTCGGGGGCGGGCCACGTGCGGTGCTGCTACGCGACCAGCATGGAAAACCTGCGGGCCGCTATGGAGCGCCTGGCCGCTTTCCTCGATAGCCTGCCGCGCCAGGTCTAGCGAGATGCCGGCGGAGCCAGGAGAACGTCCGGTCGGGCGGGCAGCCGATGGTCCTGGGCCGGCCGTTATCGAGGGCACGGCTGGCTATGGACTTTGGTTGCCGGTGGTTCTTGGGGCAGCGGCAGGGCTGGTAATGTTTGGGGCCTTCCCGCCGCTGGACGCTGGTACCGTGGCTTGGCTGGCGCTCGTGCTTTTCTTCTTTTGTCTCAGCCAGTGTCGGCGGGCGTGGTGGGGATTCGTGGTGGGGCTGGTCTACGGGCTGGTGTTCTTTGGGACGCTGACGCTTTACGTCAGCCGATTTGGGCTGGTGCCCTGGGCGTTGCTTACCCTCGTCGAGGCAGTGTTCATGGGGCTGCTGGGGTATCTGGCAGTGGGGCTGAATGACGTTCGCCGGCCAGGGTTGCGGGCGGTGGGCCTGGCGTCGCTATGGGTTCTTTTCGAATACCTACGGGGTCATCGCGGCTCCCTTTCCCTCACTCTCGGGGATGTCTACTACACGCAATGGGCAGAGTTGAGCCTCCTGCAGTTGGCCAGCTTGGGCGGGGGGCACTTAGTCAGTTTCGTCATGGTTCTGCTATCGGCGGCGCTGGCGACGGTGGCGGCAGCGTGGCTGCCGCTGCCCCTGTATCGCCCTCCTGGCATGGGGCCGATTTTCGCCCGCGACGCCGCCCGAAGCCTGCTGGTGGTCTACGCCGTCTTGTTCATGGGTTTTTTCTGGGGTTCGTGGGCCTACCGCGCCGGCCAGCGTGCAATGGCGGCGGCTGACGAAGCCTTGGGCCTGCCTGTAGGGTATGTGCAGGCGGCCGTGCCGACGGGCGGTTTTGGCCGGTCTGAGGACTTTCCGCAGACTGCGGAGGCCTACTTTCGGCTCACCGATACTCTACCAGGCGGCTTGGGCCTCGTCGTGTGGCCTGAGACGGCCATCCCAGCCGTGCTCGACTACAATCCCCAATACCGCGACCGGCTGGCTGCCCTTGCCAGGCAACGGAACTGCTACTTGCTGGTGGGCACAAACCTGCGGGCGCCTGAAGGCCGCCTCTTCAATACGCTGCTGCTTTTGAACCCCAAGGGGCAGGTGGTGGGCCGCTACGCCAAGGTGCATCTGGTTCTGTTTGGCGAGTACGTGCCTTGGCGGGACAGGCTTCCGTGGCTGAAGCGCTTCCCTGTACGGGACTTCGACTATGCGCCGGGCGAAGGGCTGCAGGTGATGAACGCTAGCGGCATGCGCTTCGCGCCTCTCATCTGCTTTGAGGCGTTGTTTCCCCAGCTTGCGCGCCAGGCGTGCCAGCAGGGGGCGGAGTTTCTCGTTTTCTGCACCAGTGACGTGTGGGCGCAAGGCACTTACGAGGTTGCTCAGCACTCGCGGACGGCCGTTGTGCGGGCGGTGGAGGCGCGGCGGTACGTTGTGCGGGTAGGCAGCGACGGCGAGTCCTTGGTCATATCGCCTTTCGGCGACCGCCTGGCGGTGTTGCCCATCGGGACGCCGGGGGCACAGTCGGAGACGGTTTTCCCGGTCCGTGCCCTGTCCCTGTACCACCGCTGGGGCGACGCGCCGCTCATGCTTTTCTGCTGTGGGGCCTGGCTGGCGGCGGGCTGGGCAGCAGGCGCGAGCCGAGGTCGGCGTCCTGACGCCGAAGGAACGGTCACCTGAGGGGTTGTCTGAGTCGGGAATGGTCTGAGTGGGGAAGTTGGGTGGCCGAGATTTTGGGAGGCAAACATTGGCGGCTGGCCAAGGTGAGCCGGTAGGCCTGGACCGCCTAGCGTGCCTGCGAAGCCGCCCGATGGCGCTCTCTGCCGTCGTCGTTGCCGATTGTTTTTGCTCCAAACAAATCCCTGGCACGAGTGAGAACGATGAGGCGTCCGCTGGTTGCCGTCGTGTGCACGCCTGAGGCGTATGACCCTGACGAGATAGCCCGGTTGCTCAGCGAGTCGGATTCCGTCCGCTACGAGGACTGCGTCAGCGGGCAATACGTTGAGGTCCTCATCGCTGCCGGTGCCGCGCCCTTTCCGGTGGCGTGCGTTGAGGATGAACAGGCTGTGCGGGCTGCCCTTGGCCGCGCCGACGGGCTGCTTCTAACCGGCGGCCCAGACATCGCTCCCGAAGAATACGGCCAGCAGCCCTCCGAATGGCTTGGCGAGGTCAATCCTCACCGCGACGCCCTCGACCGCCTGGCCGTCCGCTTTGCTCTTGAGAACCCTGACCTGCCCGTGCTTGGCATCTGCCGCGGCATCCAGGCCTTCAACGTGTTTGCGGGCGGGGACTTAATCCAGGACATTCCCTCGGAGGTCCACGCCGACGCGGACGCCGAACCCGTACAGCACTCTGACGGCGCCCGGCACGCGGTGCGAATCGTGCAGCCAGACAGCCGCCTGGCGCATATTCTCGGCGCGGAGGAGTTAGAGGTGAATTCCTTCCACCACCAGGCCGTTAGGACGCCGGCGCGCGGGCTGGTGGTCACGGCGCTGGCCCCAGATGGCGTCGTAGAAGGCTTGGAGCGCCCGGCGGCGGCCTGGACGGTGTTGGTGCAATGGCACCCGGAGAGGATGGTAGGCACCGACGGTGGCGCTCGGCGGCTATTCGACGCCTTCGTGGATGCCTGTCGGTAAGCTAGGTGCGGCGGCCATCTGGGACTCGTCACCGGCCTGGCAGGTCGTACCAGACCACGTCGGCCTCGGGCCTTCCGCCTTCTGGGAGCCTCAGACCTCGCATCGCTTCGGGCAGGCTGGCCCTGCGCAGCCCTACGCGGAGCGGCTCGTCAGCGGGCACTGGCGTCAGCGACAGGTGGTCACCGTCCCCTCGGATGAACACGCACCCGCTCGTGAGCACCGGCCCGAAGTCCACTACCTTGTCATCTATATTGACGCGCCCCGTCACGAGCTTACGCAAGGCTTCCATGTCGAGTTGACGCAGGGAGAGGGGTACGAGGGTCATCCGCAGCTCGTCGCCGTCGGCCTCGAGGTGCAGGTCGGCGATATGGACCTTGTTCTGCCTCGTCTGCTCGACCGCCAGGACGGCTCTTCCGGCCTCGTCGAACATCCCCAACTCAATGGCAATGACGCCAGGCTTGGCGAATTCCTCTGGCACCGTGACGGTAAACGGCCCTGTGCGGTAGGTTTGGCCCGCCTGCCACTGGCTGACGGGCGGGGAGGGGTCGTGGTCATTCTGAAAGGCTATGTTCTCGCCGGCACGGGCGTCGGGGCTTGTGAAGTGGACGAAGATGTGTGGGTTGCGTCGGCTGGGGGCGAGGCAGTGCCACTCGTAGGTGAGCTGGAAACTCCTCGGCCCGGTTTGCCTGAAGTCGGCGATGCGCGGCACGACCGCCACGACCGCAGAGGAAAACAGCGTCGGCGCCGCCCCGCCCCGTGCGTCGGCAAAGATGATGCCTGGGGCCTCCACGTAGTCACACAGGACGCCGTCGCGGTCTGCGCAGTATTGCAGCAGGCCAGCGCCCTGTGCTAGGTAACCCCATTGAGGCAGCCGGTATCCCTTCACTTCCCACGGCGCCTCGCCCCAATTGACCCAGACCTGCAGGCCGTTGTCGTACGTAATGTGCACCCGTTCCAGCTTGGCCATCCGCAGCAAGGCCTCGGAGAGGGTGATTTCCTCGCCGCCCAGCTCGTAGGCGACCGCCACCGGCGTGGCCGTGCCGTACTTCTCCTGAATCCAGCGGGTGAGGTGGTACTGGCGGGCGGCAGCGCGGTCGGTGGCCAGGTCTTCCCCTGCGATAAAGCCGGCGTGGGCGAAGGTGATGGTCTGGGCCACGTATTTGTCCACGGTGGCCGGCAGGCGCAGCCTGGGCAGGCCGGCCGCGGGGGCATCCGACATCCACCTTCCCCAATAGCCCATCCCGTGGTTGATGTTTTGCGGATGGATTTTCAGCAAGTCGTAGGCGAGGATGGATGGGACGTTTTCTCCGCCGACTACCTGGGCTTCGGCGCCGTCGAAAAGCCCTGCCCATAGGGCATGATTGTGCCCCTCCCCAGTCAGGGGGCCTTCGTGGGTGTCACGCATGTACTGAAACAGCTCGGCGTACGCGGCGAAGGTCGCGCTGAACTTGCCGGCGTCCGGGACGCTCGCGTCGAAGTCTACCTTGTCCCAGGGGGCGACGGCGGTGTGAACGTCCAGATAGGCTCCTGTGGTACCGTAGGTGCGGTGGATGCGTGGGCTAAACTGGGCAGCGTACTTGAGCATACGGCTTGGTTTCATTAGGAAACTCTGGACCTTCGTGCCGGGATGGAACCAGGCCTTCACCCACTGGCCCGCGGGGTCGAGGGCCACGTCGGTTTCGTTCCAGCTTGGTGCATCGGGGTAAAAGTCCACGTAGTTTTCGTGGACGGAGATGCGGTGGCCGATGGCGTTGGCGGTGGCGCACAGGTCCCGCAGGGCTTCATCGCCGCCGTAGCCCTCTCGGGCCGGGATGACGTCCGGGTACTCCACATCGTAGCCCGCCCGCTGCCAGTCGTGGATGATGATAAAGCAGTGGTCAACGCCGTAGCCTGCGAGGCGGCGGAGCATGGCAGCCAGGTGGGCAAAGCCCCCGCCCCACACGTCAATGATGGGCCGGCTAGCCATATCCGCAAGAAAGGGTGAAGGTGGGTTTGGAATGTTCTGCAGGCCCATCTCCACCAGCGGCACGTATCCGGCCCAAAGTGTCTCCCGCAGCGGGTTGCGCCTGCCGTCCGTGCGGGGCAAGTATCGCAGCGCCCATGCTCCGCCCAGGCTGGCGTTGGAATGCCACAGGTCCGGGACGGCGCAGGCAAAGCCATCGTTCACTCGAGTCACGGACGAGTGATACATATAGGGCACGAAGATGGGCTGGCCGCGCACGTACTCAGCCGGCGCCGTCCAGCGGAGCGCAGCGCACCCCTGGCTGTCGGAGCCAAAGTCCAACCGCAGGTACGGGCCTGTGGGCGTGACCGTGAGGCTCCAGTCCACGGCCTGGCCGCCTGCGCTGTACCGATAGCGTGCGACCAGGCTGGAACCCTCCACGCGGGCCTCGACGCAATGGCGATTTACTGCTTCTGAGCCGGGTGGGTAAACCGTGCCGTCCAGCTCCAGCTCCAGCCCGCCCGACCCGAACAACCGCCACGTTTGCCCGTCCGGCTCAATCACTTCCAAGCGCCCTAGGTCGCCGTCCGTTAGGTCAACCAGGTAGGCCACTTGCCACAAGGGGCTGTCGAATTGCACACGCCAGCGCAGGTCGCCGACGGGCTCAATGCTGATGTGGCCGTCGGCCAGGGGACCTGGCGACGGTCTGGCGGTGGACTGGTCGTTGAGGTACGGCTGCAGGCCGCCGGCGTAGAGGGCCTGCAGGCGGCGGCGCACGGGTTCGGCCAAGGGTGGAGGCGCACCCACGCCCGCGCCCATGATGAACCGCGGGCCGAAAAGATTGGCCCAGTCATAGGAGGTGTTCCCCTGGGGGCCGGGATGAGCTTCGATGCCCAGGATGAGCTCCTTGCCTCGCCAGCGCTCCAGTTCAATCTCGGCCTCCTCAGACCGCTCGGTAGCCACGTGTTGCTCCCAGAGCACTTCGCGCGATGCATACTCACCGGCGTAGACGCGGAAGGTCACGCCGTCAGATTTGCCGACGGCGTCGGGAGCTATTCCGCAGGCCAGACGTAGCCGCGCCGGGCTGGCGTCAGGGAGCTTCACGAAGAACTCCACCACCGTCAGCCCTTGTCCCTTTTTCCAGGCAGGGTGCATGAAGGCGTCGGTCCAGCGTGGCTCGTAGGTCGCGCCGTACTCATTGTCGCCACTTTGGCCGCGGGGCAGGTACGTTACCCCGCCAGGTTGGCCGGCGAGCTTATAGCCCACTCGGAAAGAAGAAACCCACGTGAGGGGCGTCTCGCCGACGGAAATTTCCTGATAGGCGAACGGCTGTTGTCCCTCAGCGGCCAAGCTAACGGATGCCGCAAGGGTCGCGAGCATCGCCATCGTTGTCTTGTTCATGGTGCCACGCCTCCATAGAGTTTCCTGGGCCGCCGCAAGCCTTTCTGCCTAAGGCGGCTGCTGTTGCGCAGCTTCCTCGATTTCCAGCAAATATGGGTAGTCAGCCGCGATGAGGCGCAGCCTCACGCGCTCATCACCGGCCTCGAGCACCTTCACCGGAACGGCCGTATCACGAAGAGGATCGTAGACGCTAAACCGTGCTCCGCGGCCGCGCAGGCCGGCAACATTGACGGTGTACTCTTCCGGCGGGAGGGTCTTTTTTATGTCCCGCGTCATGACATAGTAGGCGATTACGAAGCGCCGCTCGTTGGCCTGGAAGGGCAAGAAGGCAAACACTTCACGGTTGTACAGGGGTGGATGCTCAGGCGTGCCGTCTCCGTCAAACTGGAAGTGGTCATGGTCGTCCTCGATGCTTAGCACCTGGAGCTTGCGGGTTTCCGAGTCCGAGAGATGTGGGGCCAGGCCAACCTTCATCCTCTCCGTCATCCGCCGCATCACCCGCAGCGCCGGAGAAGTGTATGGCTCATCGTCGGCGGGATATTCGTCATTAGTGCGTGAGTATTCCAGGAAGCTGTCGAGCACCAGTCCGAGCCACATATCCCCACCGGTGGCGGCGAAGAAAGTCAGCTTGTCCACGCCCTTATTTATAAAGAATGCCAGATAGCGGGCGACGGCCTTGGCCTTCAGCGCCAGGGCCTCATCACGGTCGGTCACATCGTCCTCGCTTGGCGCATAGCCCACTTCAGTTATCCAGACAGTGCATGGATTTCCGGGGCGGACGAAGCGGCCATGCTTGCAGCCGTAGATTTCGGTTTCGAAGGGCGCCAGGTCGCGGATCATCGTCTCGGTCTGGATTGCTGTGCCGAAGTACTCTGGAAACATGACGCTGTAAGTGGGGCAGTAATTATCCTCGCCGCCGAGGGCGTTTATATGGGGGCCCTTGATGCGGTCGTCGGGCAGATTTCGGCGGCCGGCGTAGGGATGCTTGCCGATGGCTGAAATACGCGCTGGCTCGTAGGAGGATGCCTGCCAGGGCAAGGTGTTGCCAAAGCCGTCATTGAAGCGCACGCCGGCGAAATCCTCGGGATGGGCCTCAGCATACTCGGCCGTCGCGGCGACGATATGGCCCCAGTTGGAGTCCTGGTTGTAGTCCGCGTAGGGCGGGTCGTAATAGAGGTTGATGTAGATGAAGCATGAGCCAAAGGACATCTCGTTCCAGATTTCCATGTCGAAGCCCTTGTCGGGTGCGTTGCGCGTGCCCAGGACGTCGGCCACAAAGCGGGCTACTGTGCCCACATACCGCTGCCAGCCCCCGATGGTCTCCTTCCATTCGTCACTGCCCGGCACCGAGAAGGGCCGATATTTCAGCGTCGCCATGAGCACGCGCTGGCCGGCCGTAAAAGCCTTGGGCAGGGGCTTGGAGAGCTTGACGACATTTCCCTCGATGCCGGTCACGAGCACCTCGGCGGCGCGGTAGTCGGTGAGATTGCAGAAGCCGCTGCGGCCGAGAATCAGGCCTTCCGTTGAATCGAGCCGGACCTCGCGAACGCCCTCGGGCGCGTCGGCGGTGACCGTACGTTCGAAGAACCTCGTCGGGCCGGGGCAGCCGTGATGGGCATTGAGAAGAATAAGCGGCCGGATGCCGTATTTCTTACACGCCAGGAGCAGGCGAGTATAGTGGTCGGCGCCGTTTATTTTTGCCTCGTCATCCCAGTCAATGGACGCCCAGCCTATCTCAATGCGCCCCACGCGGACGCCATTTTTCGCCAGCATACGCATTACTACATCGGGGTTTTCCCCTTCGTTTAGGGTCAGGTTGATGCCCACCGCTTCAATAAAGCGCGAGGCCGGCGCCGTTTCGAGGTACGAGCGCCAGGGCTGGAGGTAATGAGAATGGGCGCCAAACCAGATGCGGGTCATGTAGGAGGGGTCGGTATACGGGCCGGCGAGCTGGCCTGCGTGACCGGCCGGCGCACTCATCCATGCACACACTGCTGCTGCGAGCGTTGAGACCAAGGCCGAACGCATGCCGCTATTCATGCTCCTCACCTGCCGCCAAGCACGCCTGCTTCAAGCAGCTCTTGCGCTCTCCGGCACATTTTGCTCTTGAAACCGCCGCAACGCCCGAGGCTACAGCAAAAGCAGTTTCCTAAGGGACAGCCTTTGGAAAAGGTGATCCCCCAGACGCCCTTTCCGAACTTACCGTGCTGCTTCCGCCTTGCGCGCCGCGATATGGGCCGCGAGCCGCTATGGCACTCCGTCGTGTGGCGGCCGTGCTATTCCTTTCTCAAGCGCTCAATCGTCTCAATGAGGGCGGCGCACACGTACTCGTTTTGCTCTGGGGTCATGGTGGGGTGGAGGGATACGCAAAACAGGCGGGCGGCAAGCTCTTCAGACACGGGCAGATGCCAGTGACCGGCGTGCTTTGCGATGAAGGGGACGGTATTGTGCACGGGAGGGTTGGCCACGATGCAGCCGACGTTGTACTCCTCGGCCATGATGGCCATAAGTCGGTCGCGCTTAGCACCGGCCCATTCGCGCGGGACGAGACAGGTGTACAGGTAATAGGTATGGTAGCAATCCGGCGGCTCGTAGGGTAGCGTGAGCTCTGGCACATCGGCCAGGATTTCGTTGCGTTGGTGGGCCAAGCGGCGCCGCGCCGCCACCATCTCGTCCAACCGCCTCAACTGCACCAGGCCTACTGCCGCCTGCACCTTGGTCATTTTGTAGTTGGTGCCCCACCAGCGGTCGCCTCCGAACTGGCGGATGGCCCTGAGCCGCGCAGCGACTTCTGGGTCGTCCACGGTAATGGCGCCGCCCTCGCCCAAGGTGGTCATGTTCTTCTGAGTGTGGAAGCTGAAGACCGTCATCCAGGCGCCGTAGCCAATTTTGTGGCCCTTATACCCTCCGCCGAGGGCACGGGCTGCGTCACCAATGACCTTGGGCGGGCCGTACTTGGGGTGCGGGTGACGCTCGGCGATTTCGATGTACTCGTCAATAGGCGCCGACAGGCCGTTCATGTGTGTTGGTAGGATGGCACGGGTGCGCGGAGTGATCTTGCGCTCGACGTCCGCGGGGTCGAGCTGAAGGGTACGGGGGTCAACCTCTCCGGGCACAAAGGTCCCGCCTTGGCCGATAATCGCCATGGGTGCGGCACGGAAGTTAATAGAAGGCGCAATGACCTCGTCGCCTGGTTCCAAGTCCAGGCACATCATTGTCATGTCCAGGCCTGTGCCCGCGCCGTTCACCGTCACGCAGTCCGCCGTGCCGCAATAGGCCGCAAACTCACGCTCGAATTCCTCGATTTCCGGACAGATGAAGCCAAATCCCACCGTCCAGTCCATGGACTCGCGGATGGTTTTGACGACGACCTCGATTTCCTCTTCTGTATACCACCCGCCTAGGAGAGGCTCGCCGGGCCAGAGCACCGGCGGCTTCAGTTCGCGGAGCAATTCTTTTCGCCGCGCGGCGTCCATGTCGCATCCTTCCCGATGAAAGTCTGGTTTTGGTCGAGGGCAAGGCTTGCTTCTTCCTGGCGACGCCAAGTCCTCTGCGGCGCGGGCTTAGTCCTCGCCTCGCCGCTCCAAGAGTTTGTAAAGCACGAGTGAATACGGGACCGGCAGAAGCACGGCGATCATCAGCAGCACGAAGCACCAGGCCACCGGCGCGCCAAGGGCGGTGCCGGCGGCGCCCAGCAGCCCCGCGCCAATGAACGTTTTCGCCGCAAACCGATGCGTGGCCTTCCATACGGTGTCGCTGGCCAAGGTCCAGGGCGTGCGGATGCCCATCCAGAAGTTTTTGTGTAGGCGTGGCAGCAGGCTCCCAATGCCAGCGAAAAACAAGAACATTCCCCCCATAAGGCCCCGTCCCACGTTTCCGGAGGGGTGGCAGGCTGCGTAGACCATCGTTGCGCCTACGTAGCCAAGCAGGGCCACTACCAACACCATCATGCAGTTGAAGGCCTCTCGGAACTCATCCACCTTGAAGCCGCGCGGGGAGAGCCATGGCAGGACGTAGAGGGCGGCCGTCAGCAGGGCCATCATGACCGGCATGAGAAAAAGTGCCCAGGTCTTTTCTCCCCAGCCATCCACCTCGCCGTGGATATTCCAGTGAACGGGCACGTGTTCTGGGAGCTTTGGGTACAGCCAGAGGGCGTAGGCAACAACGGCGCCGGTGAGCACTGCGCATAGCAGCGTTGCCTGACTGGTCTTCATCGCGTCCCTCCTTGGCTCCTCGCGGTCTTATGGCTTTCGTGGGTACAAGGGGCGTGCGGGAATGGGTTGGCGCCGTGGCGCGACTTGCTGCGCAGGGCGTCACAGTTATGCTCTTCCCTCTGGCCCGCCTCGTCAAGCTCCCAAAGCATTCAGCACAGGCCCAAGCTACTTTTGCCTCCTTTCGCGTGGGCTGATGGAAGCGTCCATATTGTCGGCCAAGGCAAAGAGCTTGGCGTCCTGGCGCGCGGGGCCGGTGCGCATGCTTCGCGCGGCGCTTAGGGTGACAGCCGCGGGCTGGCTTTGCACAAAGGTTGGCAGGGTGGTGAAGACGAAGAAGCCCCATGCTTTCAGGAGGGTGGGCAATGAGGCGAGTTGCAGCGGGTGTATTACTGCTCACGTCGGCGATGGCTGGGGCGGGCTATTGCCCGCCGGCATCGGTGCAAAGCGGTGGGATGAGGGACGTGCTGCTGGCTTACATGGGCCGCGACGCTTGGAAGCCAGCGGATTTTCTGCCCTATGTTGCTTATCTTGACAAAGCCGACGGTGGGCGGCCCAGGGACTGGTTTTTTGACGCTTGGCTTTTCCTCATGTTCGGCGGCGCACCCTCAGGCGGGGCTTATTACAACGGCACGGCGAATATGGCGGACTGGCAGTATTACCTCGCCTTGTTGTTTTCGCCCGCCCAGAACTTGGCGGCGTTGAACCAATGCATAGAAGAGGTCGGCGACGTACTGGGCGACCCCAATCACCTCTGTCCCGTAATCATCATGATTCCCTACCTGGATCGGGGGATGGAAAACTTCGGGGATGTGGACGGGGATGGAGTGGCTGAAAACCCTGCCGAAGACGCCGACCGGCTGAAGGCTTTCCGGTGGCTGATTGACCAGGTTATGGCGCGCTGGCGTCCGGAGACCTATCCCCACCTTAGGCTTTGGGGCTTCTACTGGATGATGGAAGGCGTTGATGGGCGCGATGAAGCAGTGGTGCGGGCGGTGGCCGACTACATTCATGGGAACGGCTTGGGCCTGCACTGGATACCGTGGTTTGAGGCGCCGGGGTACGACAAGTGGGCTGAGTTGAGCTTCGACTTTGTGGTGATGCAGCCGAACTTCGCCTTCCTACGGCGCGTCGAAGGCGGCCTGTTGCCGGACGAAGGCCGCCTGTCGCAGTGTGCTGCCCACTGCCGTGCCCTCGGGATGGGCGTGGAGATGGAAATGGATGCCGGCGTCGAGGCCGACCTGGCGAAGCAGCTCAACCTGCAGCTATACCTCAATCACGGTGTTGATGAATTGGACGGCTACATGAAGGGCGCGGCGCGGGCCTGGTACCAAGGGGAAGACTTCGTCGCCAAGCTCTACTACAGCCAGCGGCCCGAAGCCAACCGCCTTTACAGGGACCTGTACGGTTTCCACAAGGGCATATATCGGCGCCGAAAGGTATCCATTTGTGAGGGCGCTGGGTGCACGATAAATGGCCGACCGGCGCCGGAGCTTACGGACGGTTTATGGACGACGGACGCAGGGCAGGATGGACGTGTGTGCGTAGCGCCCGCACCGGTGACGGTGGAGGTGGAATTAGGTGCCGCCGAGCTGGTTGGAGATGTCCGGGTGCGGGTGGCGGCTCGGCCGGACGGCGAGCCTGCACTGCCGGAGCGGCTGCGGGTGCTCACCAGCACCGACGGTACAACCTTCGAGGCGGCTGGCGAGACGCCCTGTCCTGAGCTTTGGCGGGTGGGTGGTTGGCGCGTCGGGTTTGCCATTGTGACCTTTGAGCCGCGCCCAGCACGGAAAGTGCGAATAGATGTCGAGGCGACGGCGGGTACGCTGGTGGGAATCGAAGAAGTGGTCCTTTTCCCCGCGCCCCGTCTTCTTCTCGGTGTTCCCGGGGTGGTCGAGGGGGAACTGGTCGGGAGCAGTCCTGCTGAGGCCGCCGGCGTCCTTACCGACGGGCGGTTAGCCCGTGCCCGCGACGCCGAGGGTATTCTTCGGTTCGCTGGTGACGGTGGCCGCGTTCGGCTTGGATTGGGCGACGTGTGGTGGCTGGACAGGGTGATGGTGCATGGTTGGTCGGACACCGTGGCGGCGGCTAGGGTGGTGTTGATAGCTGGCGGCGTGGAAACGGCGGCAAGCGAGTGGGTGCGGGCCGAAGGCAAGGGCGAGAGCTGGCTGGAGATGCCTTGCGGCCCCGCAAAGGCAGATGAAGTTGTCCTCGAGCTTTCGGGTGGTGGTGCGGCGTGGGACGAGGTTTACGTGTGCCCTGCGCGAGATCTTGCTCGCGGCAAGCCCTATAGCGTTGCACCTGCTTTCGAGCCACGCTATCCCGACACGGGCGGGGTCGAGCTAACCGATGGAGTGCTCACGGAGACGGGCTTTGGGGATGGCCGGACGGTGGGTTGGTGGGACCAGGCGGCGGTGGTGACAGTGGAGCTTCCGCGGACCCGGCGGGTGAACGCCGTCCGCGTGCACTGCCAGGGTGGGGGCTATGGGGCTGTCGAGTTCCCCCGCACGATACAAGCGTGGGCCTCCGAGGACGCGGAGAACTGGCGCCTGCTTGCCTATGCTGAGCCAAAGAGGCAACTGCTGCGCTCTGAGCCTGCTGGTGAGGGGCGAAATGAGCTTGCCTGGCTGCGCCTCGACTTCCCCCCGCAGCCTGCGAGGTTTGTGCGCTTGAAGTTCCCGGCGCGCATGTGGCTGATGCTCAGCGAGGTCGAGGTGCTCGAAGGCGAAGAAAACGTTGCCCTGGGCTGCCGCTACCACCTGATGCCCAAGCCTCGTGCCGAGGCAAAGTATCCTGACGATGGTGTCAAGCTGACGGATGGAGATGTGTCCAGGCCAAGCGACTGGTGGAGCAAGGCCGTGGGTTGGGACCAGGGCGAGCCGGAAGTGGTGATTGACTTGCTCCGGCCGGCAACGGTGTGGCTTGTGCGGGCTCACCTTCTCGGCGGCGGGCCGGGCGGTGTGTACTTCCCGCCAGTCATGGCCGTCGCGACTTCTGAGGACGGAAAAACGTGGGGTGAGGAAAGGCGGTTGACAACTCCTCCTGAGCCGACGGGTCAGCAGCCGCTGGTGGCCTTCCTAGAACTTCAGCTTGAGCCACGAAGAGCGCGCTATGTGAGGCTCCGATTCGAGCGCAGGGGCTGGCTGATGCTTGACGAGGTTCAGGTTTTCGGCCAGTGAGGACTGCCTGTCGGCGTGGCCTTGGTCGTTCTTCTCCCTGCTTAGAGGCGCAGGGCGCGGAGCAACAAGAGGTAGGTATCTTTGGCAATCCCGCGACGGGCGGGCTGGGGGAGCTACCCTTTAGTCAAAGGGCGGCAGCCAGGAGCCGTGGGCCTCGAAGAGGTCGTCCACCAGCGCCCAGATTTCGTCGAGGCTCAGCTCTGCGGCAGTGTGCGGGTCAAGCATGGCGGCGTGATAGACGTACTCCCGCTTGCGTTCGAGGGCCGCGCGCACGGTTAGCTCCTGAACGTTGATGTTAGTGCGGTTCATGGCGGCGAGGGTGGGAGGCAGGGCGCCGACGCGGACGGGGCGGATGCCGTTGCGGTCTACCAGGCAGGGCACCTCCACGCAGCAGCCCCAAGGCAGATTGTCAATGATGCCGTGGTTGAGAACGCTGGCGTGAAGCAAGAACGGTTGATCAGTCTCGATGGCGTGGATGATGCGTGCGCAGTATTCGTCGGAGCGTTGCGGGTTCTCGAAGCCGATGCCCGCTTCCAAGTCGGCGGCCATCCGCTCCCAACTTTCGTTCTGGGCGATGCAGCGACGGGGGTACTCATCCAGGGGAATGTTGTAGCGTTCGATTAGGTCTGGTCGGTCGCGCTTGATAAACCAAGGATTATATTCGCTGAAATGTTCGCTGGATTCGGTAATGTAGTAGCCGATGCGCAGGAGCATGTCCAGGCGCACACGGTCCCAGTCAGGGTAATACTCGCCGGAGCGCACCTTTTCGATGATGCGGGGGTAGAGGTCTTGGCCTTTGTGTTCGAGTTTGAGGTAAAAGGCCATGTGGTTGATGCCGGCGCAGATGAAATTGACCTCGTCAGGATTGACGCCAACGGCGGCGGCGAGATGGCGGTAGCTGGACTGAACGGAATGGCAGAGGCCCACCGTGCGGATGCGGGTGGCCTCAAGCATGGCCCAAGTATTGATAGCCATTGGGTTGACGTAATTCAGCAGCCATACGGCGGGGCAGATTTCTTCCATGATGCGGGCGTATTCGAGCATTACCGGTATGGTGCGGAGAGCGCGGAAGATGCCTCCGATGCCCAAGGTATCGCCGATGGTCTGGCGCAGGCCATACTTTTTCGGAACTTCAAAGTCTATGACGGTGCAGGGCTCGTAGCCGCCGACCTGGATCATGTTGACGGCGTAGTCAGCACCCTCCAAGGCTTCGCGGGGGTCGGTAGTGGCGATTATGGTGGGACAAGCGTTCCAGGCGGCGGCTAGGTGATGAGCCATCTTCTCAGCGGTGCGCAGCCGGTCGGGATCAATGTCGTATAGGGCGAAGGTGCTGTCGGCCAGCTCGGGGTACGAGAGGCAGTCTGAGATGACGTTCTTTGCGAACACGACGCTGCCGGCGCCAATGAGTGTAATTCGTGGCATCAGTTACCTTCCTCCGATGTGACGCAAGTGGCTCCCCTTGGTCGTTGCCGTGGCCCGTGCGAGCTGTCCTTCAGAGGCCGCGCAGGACTTCGAGGTGGCGGCGCAGGCGTTCGGCGGCGGCTTCGGCGTCTCGCAGGCGCTCGCGTTCTTGCTCCACCTGCTGGGCTGGTGCCCGTTCCAGGAACTGAGGGTTTTCGAGCTTTCCGCGGCTGGCTGCCATCTGCTCGTCGAGTTGCCTCAGCGCCTTTGATAGCCGTTCCACCTGGGCCGGTATGTCCAAATTGGCGGCGATGCCCAGATATATCTCCACTTCCCCGGCGGCGGTAGTGAGCGCTCTCTGGGGACGCTCGGCCTCCGGCCCGGCAATGGTCAGCTCGCTGCAGGCTCCGAGGAAGCTTATGCCCGCCCGCTGGCTCTCCAGCAGGGCCGTGATTGCTTCGTCGCCGGCGATGAGGGTCACGGGTAACTTCTGGCTGAAGGGAACCGTTAGGTCGGCGCGGAGGCTACGAATGCCATTTATCACGGCCTGGACTTCGGCCATTTTTTCCTCGGCGGAGGGGTCGCGCCACGCGGGCTGAGGCTCGGGCCAAGGCTGGCGCACAATGCTGCCCTGGCCCGGGTATAAGCGCTGCCAGAGCTCCTCGGTGATGTAGGGCATGAAGGGATGCAGACACTCCAGTATCTCGCCCAGGAGGCGCTGGAGGATAAGCCGTGCGACGTGACCTTCAGGTGTGGCGGCTCCCTGAACAGCCTGGCTGCCTGGGACGCCGCCGTAGAGGGCGGGCTTGGCCAGCTCTACATACCAGTCACAGAACTCGTTCCACACGTAGGCGTAAAGCCGACCGGCTGCCTCGGCTACGTTGTAGGCCTCCAGCTCCCGCCCAACCTCCTCCACCATCGCAGTGTGGCGCGAAAGTATCCACTTGTCTGCCAGGGAGAGGCCCTCGGTGGGTATCTCAGCCGGCAGAATCTCCTCGGGCAGGTTCATGAGCACAAAGCGCGTCGCGTTCCAGAGCTTGTTGCAGAAATTGCGGGCGCCCCGGAGTCTGTCCTCGCTGTAGCGGACGTCTTGGCCGTGAGTGATGAGCTGAAGGAGCGCAAAGCGGAGAGCATCGGCGCCGTATTTGTCCACCAGCTCCATGGGGTCAACTACGTTGCCCCGGCTTTTGGACATCTTCTGGCCCTTCTCGTCTCGCACCAGGCCGTGCACGAAAACCTCATCGAAGGGATGCTTATTGGTGAAGTGCATGGCGGTCATTATCATGCGGGCGACCCAGAAGAAAATGATGTCGTAGCCGGTCACGAGCACGGAGGTGGGGTAGAAATAGTTCATTTCCGGCGTATCTTCTGGCCAGCCGAGGGTCGAGAAGGGCCACAAGGCAGACGAGAACCACGTGTCCAGCACATCTGGGTCTTGTTCAATGTTCGTTGAGCCACACCTTGAACAGGCCGATGGGTCTTCGCGGGCGCAGATTTCGGCGCCGCAGTCCCTGCAGTACCAGACGGGTATGCGGTGGCCCCACCAGAGCTGGCGCGAAATGCACCAGTCCCGGATGCTGTGGAGCCAGTCGCGGTAGATTTTGGTCCAGCGCTCCGGCACAAACCGAACCAGTCCTTCATCCACGGCGGCGAGGCCCTTCTCGGCCAGGGGTGCCATCTTGACGAACCATTGGGTGCTCACCAGCGGCTCCACTACCGTCGCGCATCTCTGGCAGTGGCCCACGGCGTGCGTGTAGTCCTCAACGCGCTCCAGCAGGCCCCTCGCGTTAAGGTCGGCGACGACCCGCCGCCGTGCCTCAAAGCGGTCGAGACCCGCATAGGCCCCTGCCTCGGCCGTCATTTTTCCGTCCTCGCCGATAACTTTTAGCGATGGCAGGCCGTGCCGCTCGCCGATTTCCAGGTCGTTGGGGTCATGGGCGGGCGTGACCTTTACCGCCCCGGTGCCGAAAGCGATGTCCACCACCTCGTCGGCGATGACAGGGATCTCGCGCTCCATGAGGGGCAGGATGACCGTTTTCCCGATTAGGTCTTCGTAACGCCGGTCGTGCGGATTTACGGCGACGGCGGTGTCGCCGAGCATGGTTTCTGGACGCGTCGTGGCGACGACGACGCCAGGGCCGCCGTCCGTTGCGGGATAGCGTATGTACCACAGGTGTCCTGGGTGCTCCTGGTGCTCTACTTCCAGGTCAGAAAGGCCCGTCTGGCAGCGTGGACACCAGTTAATCATTCGTTCGCCGCGGTAGATAAGCCCCTGCTCGTAAAGCGCGACGAAGGCCTCGCGGACGGCCCGCGAACATTGCTCGTCAAGGGTGAAGCGCTCGCGGCGCCAGTCCACTGACGCCCCAAGGCGGGCAAGCTGGGCGACGATGTAGTCGTGGTGCTTGCGGGCCACTTCCCACACCCGCTCGACAAACTTCTCGCGTCCGAGGTCGTGGCGGGTGAGGCCCTCGGCTGAAAGCATCTGCTCAACGACGTTCTGGGTGGCTATGCCAGCGTGATCGGTGCCGGGCAGCCAAAGGGCTTCTCGCCCCTGCATCCGCCTCCAGCGCGTCAGAAGGTCTTGGATGGTACAGTCCAGGGCGTGGCCCATGTGGAGCACGCCCGTGACGTTGGGCGGCGGGATGACTATGCAAAAGGGCTGCCGCGAGGGGTTGACGTCAGCATTGAAAAGGCCGTTTTGGACCCAGTAGTCGTACCAGCGTCCCTCGACGGCCTTGTGCTCGTAGGCCTTCGGCATTTCTCCGCCGCGCATCATCGGTCACTCCCGACAAATAGCCGGCCCGAACCACCGGGCCGGCACGCCTATGGTAGCACAAAGGCCCGGAGCGCAAAAGGCATGATGGTGACTCCGCCAGGCACAGGCACCTGCGAGCCAGGGCACTGCGATCGGACTGCCTCACCGGAAGATGACTTCCGCGTGTGGGTATTCCCCGGCTGCACACTCGGCAGGCCGGGCACCAACCGCCCCTAAGCTGACCCGCAATTGGCAGGTCTCCCTCTGACAGGCTACCATGACGCCTCAGGCAGCGCGACTGGCACACCTGGGCCGGCAGGCGTAACAATCAATGCGCTGCCCATAGCAGCACTGGGAGGGTTGTTATATGGCTTCGCTGCTTTATCGGCCCGACTGGGAGGAGGCGCGGGAAAGGCTAACTACCTGGTGGAACGGCGGCGACATTGGGCGGGCGGCAATGCAGATTTACGTCCCGCGTACCGAGCCCCACGAACTCATCGAGGCCCTGCCCGAGCCTGAAGGCTGGGTCACACACTACTCCACGAAAAGCCTCGAATACCGCGTCAATCTCGCCCTGCGCGGCTGCCTTTACACGGACTACATGGGCGAGGCGGTGCCGTATTACGCAGCGGGCGACCTCGCGCCGAACTGCCTGGCGCTTTACCTTGGTTGCCGTGGCGTCGAAATGCCGGGCACTTGCTGGTGCGAGCCTTTCATTGAGGACACCGAACGCCATACCTTTGACTATGACGAGGAAAACTTCTACTGGCGCTTCACCCTCGCTGCCCACCGCGAGACCCTGAAGTATAGTCGGGGCAAGTTCCTTCACCAGTTCCCTGACCTCATCGAGGGCCTAGATGCTTTGGCGGCGATGCGGGGTACCGGGCGGTTGCTCGTAGACCTTATCGAGCGGCCCGATTGGGTGCACAAATGCCTGCGGCGCATCACGTGTCTTTACTTCCGTTACTACGACGTTTTGTACGACCTGATTCGGGACGAGGTCGGCGGGAGCGTATATTGGGTGTGGGCGCCCGGGCGCGTGACGAAGCTCCAGTGCGACTTTTCTGCCATGATTTCGCCGGCGATGTTCCGCGAGTTCATGCTGCCGGTGCTTCGGGAGATGGCGGAGCGGGTTTCGTATTCGCTTTATCATTGGGATGGGCCGGGCGCTTTGGGGCACCTGGACACGTTACTCGAGATACCGCGGCTGAACATGATTCAGTGGACACCGGGCGCGGGCAACGAGCCAGCCTGGCATAGGCGCTGGTGGCCTCAGTATCACCGCATCCTCGACGCCGGAAAGAAAGTGTTCATCGCTGACGGCCCCAGCCTAGAACAACTCCTCGACCTGAAGCGTGAGTTTGGCCGGCAGAGCAAGGACATGCTCATCAACTGCTGGCCGCCCTCGCGCCAGGAGGCCGAGGAATGGATGAAGGCCATGGAGGTAGAATAGCCGCGCGTCCTGTCCTGGAAGGGCGGCTGGTGGCGCCCTGACGCAAAGGGCCGTGAGGAATCGGCGCAGTTGTCTCGGTCTGCTGGGGCCGCGCCAGGGGCGCCCGATAGTCTGGGCCCTTCGTGTGTTCCGGGCGGCGTGTCATGGACCAGGAGCGTTCAGGGATGCGGCGCTGGATAGTGCTCGGAGCGGTGACGTCAGTCTTGATTGGGCTGGCGGCCACGGCCCACGGCGTCTTCAGCCCGCGCGTTCTTGCTTATTACTCCAATAGCCCCGACAGCGTTGACATCACTCGTTGGGCCGCGCAGGCACGCCTGGGGGACATTCTTCGCTGGTGGGCTGGGCCATGGATCCAGCGCACCTCACCCTACTACCGCCCTCTTTCCAGCATGGCCTTCTGGCTGGAATACAAGGCCTTCGGCTGGAACTTTCAGGGCCACGTGATAATTTCGTGGCTGCTCCATGGAGCCGTCTGCCTCTTGCTGTACAGGGCGGGTCTGGCGTGGCTGCAGGGGGAAGTGCGCACGCGGGTGGGGCTGGCGACCGTAGCCGTGGCCCTATTCAACGCCCGGATAGGGCCGACCGGCCCCGGATGGCTCCTCGCGCCCATCGCCTATGGCGTCGTGGCATGGTGGCCAGGCCAGACGGACCAGTTTTGCTTGCTGGCGTCTCTGGGCGCCTTGTTGTGCTTCGATACATGGGTGATGACTGGTCGGCGGCGAAAGCTCATCCAGGCCGTGTCGCTCTGGGCTGTGGCGCTTTTGTTCAAGGAAATGGCCGTGTGCCTCCCTCTGGCGGCTGGATGCTTGGTGCTGTACCACAAAGGCGTGCCAGCAGCCCGCCTTCGGGCGGCGGGCAGCGCCGGCGAATTGCCCTTTCTGTGGCGGCTGGGTATCGGGCTGTTCTGGCAGGTGTTGCTGGCCGGGCTGGGGGTGGTGGCGGCCTATCTGGCCCTTCGGTCGGCGCTGGTTCCGGGTGCCTGGGGGCCGAAGGCCCGTCCGCTTATGTACTTTCTAGAAAAGATAGTCTGGTTCTCCGCAGAGCGGCCGGCTGGTCTTCTGGCAACTCGGTGGCCGTGGCTGTTGGTGGTGTCGGGCTTCCTGTCTGCGTGCATATACTCGTATGTCCGCTTGCCGCGCCGGCCCAGCTTTGTTTGGCTTGTGTTGGTGGCTATTCTCGGTGCTGCCGGGCTTGCACAGCTTTTCGGCGGGAACTTTGCCCTAATCACTGTCCCGCGGGAAATAGCCGCTATTGCGACCATGACGATTTTCCTTCTGGGCTTGGCCGTACTAGCCCACGCCGGCAGCGGCCCGACATGGCCTCTGTTGGCGATAGTAGTCGCCATCCACCTGCCGATTCTGCACGTGCTCGGCCCTCACTACATGTACTGGCCGGCGGCCTTCTGGGGCCTGTTCAACGCCAGCCTTATCGGGGTGGTTGTTGAGATGAAAAGGTCGGGCCGCCTACAGTGGCGTCTTCGCCGTCCGCTGCGATGTCCGCCGGCGACATCTTCTTCCCCGTGATTTTGTACGTGAGCGTTGTTGGCGGCGCTCGTCAAGGCGTGAAGGTCCTGTGCAAACTTGCGGAGAATCACAGTTGGCCCAGAGCATTTTCGGGCGGCGGCCCACGATGAGCGTCATTTCGCCTGGACGCCTTAAGGGCCGGACAATGCCTCAGATGCTCCAGGAGGTCGTGTCATGAAGGGCCTTATGATATGTCTGTTGAGCTCGGCATTGGCGGCCAGCGGGGCTTCGGCGGTCGGCAGTGCTTGGGCGCAGGAAAGCCCGAAGCCAGCGACGCCGGCTGTTTATCTGCCGCCCAAACCTTCTTCGCCCGCCCAGGCGTTCGCGGCGGCAGAAGTCAGGCGAATGCTTTATCTCATGACCGGCCAAGTCGCACCCACCGTCAAAGATTTGGCCAGTCAGCCGACCCTTGTCATCGGGTCACCGTCGGATCTTCTGGTCCAGAGAATCGCCGCCTCGGACCGAGCCATCGCGTCGGCAGTAGCGGCGCTGAAGCCAGGCGGGTATGCGATAAGGACCTACAAGTCTCATCTGCTGGTAATGGGTGCGGGCGCCGATGGTCTCAGGGCCGGCTGCGCGCGGCTGCTGGAGGCTTACGGCTGCGGCTTCTATTTCGGTGGGGATACGGTTCCGAGGCGTCCGGCGCTGCCGTGGCCACTCAGGCGCGCCGACGGGGCGCCGCGATTTGAGGTGCGCGGGCTACTTCCGTGGTACAACTTCTGGGACAGCCCCACCACGTGGAACGCTTTCGACTGGCGCGACTACCTCGATTCGATGGCCCGCCAGAAACTCAATCTCATTGCTCTCCACGCCTACAACTACGAGCCTTTCTGCGCATACCGCTACGGAGACCGGTGGCTGGATGGCCTGCCATTGTTTTCGAGTGCTCGAGACAACTGGGGCTGCCACCCCATGCGTACTGACGAATTTGGCTTCGGCAGCGGCCGCGTTTTCTATCAGGAGCATTTCGGAGCAGACCTGGCCACCGCGGGCTTGGGCGACGAGGAGGCCATCCAGCGCCAACAGGAGATGCTGGCCGATGCCCTGGCCTACGCGCGGGCCGTGGGCGTCCGCACCTGTCTCGGCTTTGAGGTAGGCGCCGACCCGACCGACCCAGAAGAGCTTAGCCGCCTCGAGGCTCGCATCCGCCATGTCCTCAGCCGCTATCCCCTCGACTACCTCTGGATATGGCAGCCTGAGGGCATGGGACTCAGTGGCGTCAGCCCACCTGAGCCCTCCTCTCGCGTGGGAACTTACGTGCGCCGCTGGCACGATGTATTCGCCTACTTGGGGGATGAGAAGCGCATCGCCGAAGCTGTCCGTATGACTCTCTACGTCCAGGCGGCCCGGCAAATTCTCGCCGCCCTCAGCCCGCATACCCGCCTCGCCGTCGCAGGCTGGGGCGGCGATCAGTGGATGCGCTTCTCCGACTTTTTCCCCGGCATGGATAAGCTCGTTGCCAAGGACGTCATCTTTGGTGCCCTCGACAACATCAGCGTGACGCCCACCATCAGTGCCAACTACGGCCTGGTCAAGGGGCGCGAGCTTTGGCCGACCCCATGGTTTGAATACGACGGCGACCAATGGGTGCAGCAGCCTAATACGGCCGCCTGGGCAGGCGCCGTAGCCGACGCCGAGGCCAAGGGCTGCACCGGCATTCTCGGCATCCACTGGCGCACCCGAGCCGTCGAGGAAAGCGTCGCTTATATGGCCCGTTACGCCTGGGGCGAAGCGGGATCGGTGGAGGGCTTCTACCAGCGCCTGGCTGCTGATTGGTTTGGGGAGAAAGCTGCGCCGGAAGGTGCACGTATACTTCTCGAGCTTCAGGCGCTGGGCTACCGCTGGACGGGTGGGGGCGGGCAGGGGGAGTGCGCACCGCTGAACTGGGGGCCTGGGCGCGACGATGCCAAGCTGGCGAAGCTCCGAGAATGCCGCGACGCTCTGGCCCGGCTTTTGGCGCGTGTCCAGGCCGACGAGGAGGCTCCCCAGATGGCCGCCGAGCGCCTGCGGTGGCTCCTGGCAATGGCCGACTGGAGCGAAGCGTACGAGTTGACGGCCCGCGCCCTGGCCGGTGACGGCGAGGCCACGCAGGCCGTCAATGAAGCCCGCAACGCGGCTCAATCAGGGGCGGCAGACGTTGCCGCCAAGGCTGCTGCGGCCCTGGACCTGCTTGACGTACTGCCCTTCGGTGCCGGTCTGTCGAAGCTTGTGCCGACGGTCTCCAATCGCGGCGAACTGGGCGTGCTGGCCAGCATAAACTGCAAGGCCTGGTGGGACATTCGCGAGAAGCGGCGAGAGATGGCAAAACTGGCCGGTCTAGACCTAGCGCGCGATCCCGACCTCGTGGCGGGCTACGGGCCGGCGGTGGCAGCCTTCGAACGCCCGACAACCACACCTGCAGGCCAGGGATTCAGGCTAAGGGCCGGATTGCTCAACGCCACGAGCGGTAGGCTTTGTTGGCGGCCCTGGGGCGGCGCCTGGCACGAGACGGCTATGAGCCGGCTGCGGGCCGACGTGTGGGAGGCGGTGCTTCCGCCGTCGGCCGTCAAGCCGCCGGGCATTGAATGGTACATCGAAGCCGCGGCCGCAGACGGCACGAGCGCGCGGTTCCCTGACAGGGGAGCCTGGGCCACGTCGGTCGTCCCATCGTTGCCTGAGGCTGGGTGGAGGGACGTCAAGCCACCGGCCGGCAAGCCCTTGCCGCCGGGCCGAGTCCGAGCCCGCCAGCTTGACTACGGCGGCGTGGAGGTGACTTGGGAGCCCTCGCCCTCGCCTGGCGTGGCGTATAGGGTCGTACGGCGCGCAAGGGACGGTGCGGAGGTGGTGATAGCGCTGACCTTCGACACGTGGTTGGAGGATTGTGCTCCGCCAGCCGGTGAACAGGAGTATGTCGTCACGCCCTTATGGCTAGGTGGGGCGACGGGGCCGCCCGCAGCGGTGACGCTCACCGTCGAGGCCCGAAAACCTGCCGCCCCGGCCCAGTGGAAGGCCCTGCCAGGCCCTCGGCGCGTGGTCGTGGAGCTGCCGGGAGGGACGCTGGGCGTGTGGGGATGGCGTGCGTACCTGCGGTTGGCGGGCGAAGCTGACTGGCGCGCTGTGGGCGAGTTTCCGGCGGGCTACATCGGCGCGCCGACGCGCACGGCGCTTCTGGCTGCGGGCGGGCGGGCCGTTGAGGTGACGGTTGCTGGCGTAGGAGTTGGCGGGGTCGAGGGCGATTGGGCGGCCCCCGTGACCGTCACCCCGCTGGACGAAACGCCACAGCCCGTCTTGGTGGTCGCCGGCGACAAGCGCGCTCTGCCGGAAAATGCCCAGCTTCGCGGCAACGTGCGTTTCGTAGACGACCCCGACCGCGGCCGCGTTCTGGAATTCGACGGTGGGTGGGTTGAGCTGGCCTTGCCGGAAGATCTTCGAAGCCCTGCCGGCTTGACGGTCGCCCTGTGGCTGAAGCCTGCTCCGTGGGCCGGCCGCATGCCGGTTATCGTCAGCCACGGCACCTGGCGCCAGGACGGCTTTTTCTTGCAAATCCTGGGCGGCAACTTCCGCTGGCACAAGGCCCCCGCCACGGACTGTGACGGCGGGGCGGCAGCCGTTGGCCAGTGGCAGCACGTCATCGCTGTCTGGGACGGTGCTGAATCGAGGACGTATCTCAACGGCGCCCTGGTGGCCCGCGCGCCCAGTGACCCGCGATTCCTGGCCGCTGGTGCGTCGCTATACGTGGGCCGGTATATCTTCGACCAGGGCGTCTACTATTTCCGCGGCAGGGTCGCTGATGTGCGGATTTATCCTTGGGCGCTGACCGAGGACGAATTCCGGACCATTTTGCCGGTACCCTAGCCAGAAACCTTGCAGAAGCGTGACGCGGGAGGAGGATAACGTTGCGAGCCGCGCTGAATATCAATCTCTATCGGTCCCTTGGGACCATAAACCCGAGCATCTACGGCAACTTCGCCGAGCATCTGGGCAGGTGCGTCTACGGTGGGATATGGGTTGGCCCGCGCAGCAGCATTCCCAACGAGGGCGGCATCCGCACGGACGTGGCGGCGGCGCTGAAAGAAGTTGGCCTGCCGGTTCTCCGGTGGCCGGGCGGGTGCTTTGCGGACAATTACCACTGGCAGTGGGGCGTGGGCAGCGGCGGGGAGCGCCGGCCGCGCCACAATTTGTGGTGGGCACAGCCCGAGCCTAACGAATTCGGCACAGACGAATTTATCCGCCTCTGCCGGCTGGTTGGTTGTGAACCTTACATCTGCCTCAACGTGGGCTCTGGAACGGTTGAAGAAGCCCTCGGCTGGGTTGAGTATTGTAATTCTGCCCAAGACACTTATTACACCCGGCTTCGGCGCGCCAATGGTGGAGCCGAACCCTATGGTGTCAGATTTTGGGGCGTTGGGAACGAAAACTGGGGTTGCGGCGGGTCAATGACGCCCGAACAGTATGCCTACGAGTATCGCAAGTACGCCACCTACCTTCGCGCCATGGACGGCACCGTGCCGGGCGGCCTGTTCCTGATCGCCTGTGGCTTTCACGATGACTGGAACTTCCGCTTTCTGCGCGAGATGCGCGGCGCCACCCATCTGCTTGACGCCTTCAGCCTCCACCTCTACGTCGGTGGCTATTCCCGCTCCGCCACCGCCTTCACCGAAGAGGAACATTACCGGCTCATGGGCGACGTGCTGTACATGGAATCCGAAGTCGCCCGCGCCTGCCATCTTGCCCGTTACTATTCCAGCTTTGGGCGCCAGATTTACGTCGTCGTGGACGAATGGGGCACCTGGTATCCCGAGGCCACCGTCCCCGCAGGCCTTTTCCAGCAGAACGCTCTCCGCGATGCGCTGTTCACCGCCTGCGCCCTCAATATGTTCAACCGCCACTGCGAGCGCGTCTACATGACCAACATGGCCCAAACCGTGAACGTTTTGCAGAGCCTTATCCTTACCCGCGGCTCAAAGATGGTCCTGACGCCAACGTATTGGACGTATCATCTGTTCCGTGGGCACATGGGTGGGACCGCCGTCGCCGCCGACGTTGACGCCCCTGCTGTGCAGGACAACCAAGGCCGGAGCGTGCCTGTCTTGAGCGCTTCCGCCTCCGTTGACGGTGATGGGCAGCGGATATTCCTCACGCTCGTCAACATTCATCTAGAGGACGCCCTTTCGGTAGACGTGGAATTAGTGGGTGCGAAAGCGGGCGGCGAGGTCCAGGGACGCGTCCTCACCGCGCCGGACGTGCGGGCGCATAATACCTTTGAGGCACCGAAGCGCGTCGGTCCGAAAAATAGGCGGTTCGCGGCGGTGGGGACGGGTTGGCGCCTGCGCCTGCCCCCCGCCTCCGTTGTCGCCCTGGCAGTCCCGTTGAGCTAGCGCGCGTCGCTTGGCCGGTTTTCTCCTACAGCGGCTCCTGAGGGAGGCTCGCCTGCCCGAATGGCAAAAGATTTTTACGGAACAGGCGGAAACTTGCTTGGGCTGTGCTATACTGGCCGAGGCGGGTCTAATCAAAAGTTTCCAGGAGGTGTGTGCCGTGAGAAGGGGCTTCACCCTCATTGAGTTGCTGGTGGTGATCGCGATAATCTGACTGCTGAAGAAGTGGGGTTAGGGGGCTGGGGAGGGAGGCATTGGTGGGGGTTGGTGGGAGAGGACGGTCACCGAGGAAGGTTCAGGTTTTCCCCGCAAGGTTGCATTTCGGGGTGTTTTCG